>Ga0315282_10001678_pt1 | contig 41531 bp, 39 predicted proteins | sample YL17G07_20_MG_FD_203693 | JGI IMG/M metagenome (GOLD analysis project Ga0315282, IMG submission 203693) | Sediment microbial communities from Yellowstone Lake, YNP, Wyoming, USA - YL17G07_20 | ecosystem: Environmental > Aquatic > Freshwater > Lake > Sediment | place: USA: Wyoming | collected...
GCCCCGGTGATGCACGATGAGGTGAATTACGTCAACGCCCCGGCCATGGCGGCGGCCCGGGGGATCCACATCAGCGAGGAGAAAGTGGCCTCGACGGAAGACTTCTCCACCCTGATCCGCCTGACAGTGCGGGCCAATAATGAAGAGAACACCGTGGCCGGCACCATTTTCGGCAAATATGAGCCTAGATTGGTGCGGATCAATAAATTCCGCCTGGAGGCCACCCCCGAGGGGCACATGCTCTTCATCTACAACACTGATCGCCCGGGGGTCATCGGCGCCATCGGCAGCACCATCGGCAAGCACAAGATCAACATCGCCCGGATGACCGTGGGTCAGGAACGGGAGCGGGGTCAAAACATCATCCTGCTCACCACCGACACCCCGCTGACCCCGGAATGCCTCGAAGATGTGCGGGCCCTGGAGCACGTGGCCGAAGCCATCCAGTTGGAGTTATAGCCGGTCCGGAACCTCACCGCGGAGGTCGACATGTCAGATGCCGAAGACAAAGGCTATACCGTCAAGGATCGGCGGTTTCATCAGCTAAGCGAGGAAGAGAAGGCCGAGGCCCGGGGGGGCGAGTCCTCCCAGGAGAAGGCCTTTAAAGAGGCGGCCCAGAAGGCTGCCGCCGGAGCCGCCGGCGGGCCGGAAATCACCTTCTCTTCCCTCATCTTCTCCCTGAGTTCCACCGCGTTCATGCACTTGGGAGCCATTCCCGACCCCAATACCGGCAAGACCGAAAAGGACCTGGCCATGGCCAAACAGACCATCGACCTCCTGGGGGTGCTACGGGAAAAGACCCGGAACAATCTGGACTCGGAGGAAGAAAACCTGTTCGACCACCTGCTGTATGATCTGCGTATGGCGTACATCAAGGAGGTGGGCTGATCAAGGCGCCGGGGGGAGGGGTCCGGCTGCTGTGTCCGGCCAAGGTCAATCTTTATCTCAGGGTACTGCGGCGGCGGGCCGACGGTTACCATGACCTGGTGACCGTGATGCAAATGGTGAGCCTGGCGGATGAATTGACCGTCACTCCGGCGGGAGATGACGTCCGTTTTAGCTGTGACCAGCCGGACCTGCCCCAGGGGCGGGAGAACCTGGTGTGCCGCGCCGCCCTGGGCTTCCAGGAGGAGACCGGGGTCAAGGTGGCGGCGCACCTCAGCCTGCACAAGAGGATTCCGACGGCCGCGGGTTTGGGGGGCGGCTCCTCCGACGCGGCCGGGACGTTGAAGGCCCTGAACCTGCTGTATGGCTCTCCTTTAGGCGGCGCGCGGCTACACGCCCTGGCGGCCCGGTTGGGAGCCGACGTGCCGTTTTTCCTGGGGCAGGGGCCGGCAGTGGCCACCGGCATCGGCACGGAGCTCAGCCCCGTGGCCTTGCCGCCTTACCATTATTTGCTGCTCAATCCCGGCGTGCCCCTTTCCACCCGCTGGGTCTATGAAAACCTGGATCTGGCGCGATTAGGGGAGGCTCCGACCCCTGAGACCTGGGACCCGCAGCATCCGGAGCGCTGGGTTCACAACGATCTGGGCGAGGTGGCCCTGAAGCGCTTGCCGGAGCTAGCCGGGTGGCTTACCCGGCTCAGGCAAGCGGGGGCCGTGACTCAGGGCATCTCCGGCAGCGGCCCCACTGTGTTCGGGCTCTTTTCGACCTGGGAGGAGGCCCGGGAAGGAGCCCGGGTCCTGCGCCGTTCGTTTCAGGGTTGGCTGGCCGTGGTCCAAGGCCTCACCGGCCGGGAAACCGACCATACCTGGGAGCATCGCATATGGATGACTTGAAAATATTCTCCGGCAATGCCAACCGTCCCCTGGCCGAAAAGATCTGCAAACACCTGGGCATCCCCCTGGGGGACGCGGTGGTGGGTCGCTTCTCCGACGGCGAGATCTCCGTGGAGTTCCGGGAGAACGTTCGGGGCAAAGACGTTTACGTCATCCAGCCCACCTCCATCCCAAGCAATGAAAACCTGATGGAATTGCTGGTCATGATGGACGCCTTGAAACGGGCCTCGGCCCGCTGTGTCACCGCGGTGGTGACCTATTTCGCCTATGCCCGCCAGGACCGGAAGACTGCGCCACGGACCCCCATTTCCGCCAAGCTGATCGCCGATCTCATCACCACCTCGGGGGCCCAGCGGATGCTCACTATGGACCTGCACTCCGGCCAGATCCAGGGTTTTTTCAATATTCCCGTGGACCATCTTTTTGCGGCGCCGGTGATCCTGGAGTACATCAAAGAGAATTTCGGCGCGGATGCGGTGGTGGTCTCCCCGGACGCCGGCGGGGTGGAACGGGCCCGGGCCTTTGCCAAACGCCTCAACACCTCCCTGGCCATCATCGACAAACGCCGGGACGCCACTGCCATCAAGGCGATGACTTTAATCGGCAACGTCTGGGGCAAAGAGGCCATTATCCTGGACGACATGATCACCACCGGGGGCACCTTGACCATGGCGGCGGAGCTCTTGATGCGCCACGGGGTGCGCACCGTCCACGCCTGCGTCACCCACCCGGTCATGTCCCGCAATGCGGTGAGCAATATCCAGGGCTCCCTGATCCAGACCGTGGCGGTGACCGACACCATCCCCCTGAGTCCGGATGCCGCGGCCCTGGAAAAGATCCGGGTGTTGAGCGTGGCGCCGCTCCTGGGGGAGGCCATCAAGCGCATCCACAACTGTGATTCGGTCAGTTCCTTGTTTGTTTAGCTGTCAGCTATCAGCTTTCAGCGGTCAGCTTGAAAAGCAGGGGTCAGGGGTCAGGGGTTAGTAACCAGGCCTGAGATACCAGTTTTTCTTTTGTTTCTAATATTTCCCTTCCTAGTCTATTGAAAATGATCCAATATTGGTTTGCGGTCATTGTCTGTAAAAGATTAAATGAGCGCTATCCACAAGGATTTAAAACTAAAAACTCGAAACTAAAAACTCGAAACTCTAAAAGCTGACTGCTGATAGCTGACCGCTGAAAGCTAATATGTATCTCATCGTGGGTTTGGGGAATCCCGGCCGGGAGTACGCCTGGACCAGGCACAACCTGGGCTGGCAGGTGGCGGCCCATCTCTCCGGCGAGTGGGGGATTCCCCTGGGCAAGAAAGGCCTGGAGGCCGTCTGGGGGCAGGGGAGGGTAGGGGGGGAGACCGTCATCCTGGCCCAGCCCACCACTTATATGAACCTCAGCGGCCAGGCGGTTTCTCTCCTGCTGGCCTACTTCAAGCTCTCCCCGGAAAATCTGGTGGTCATTCACGACGATCTGGACGTGCCCCCGTGGCGCCTCAAGATCGTGGAGCGGGGCGGGGCCGGCGGGCATCGGGGGGTGGCCTCCATCATCAGCCATTTGCACACCGAGGAATTCATCCGGGTGAAATTGGGCATCGGCCGCCCGCCGCCGGAGATGCCCGCGGAAAACTACGTCCTGTCCCATTTTCCGGCGGCGGCGGCGGAAAACGTGGCCCGTCTCATCGAGCGGGCCGCCCAGGCGGCGGACATCCTGGTCCGGGAAGGGTTGGCCGCGGCCCAGAGCCGCTTCCATGGCTTAAATGACTTGGGGGGAAAAGGTTAAAAGGGGAAAAGGGAAAAAGGTTTGAACCCCGACACCGTTTCTCCCTTTTACCCTTTTCGCCTTTCCCCTTTTACCCCCAGGATAACCTCAACCCCAAGGCAGTGAATGCGAATTTTATTCATTTCCCCTAATCAGTGCCGCCTCGTCTTTCTGCCTTTGCCCCTGGGGCTGGCCTCGGTGGTGGCCAGCCTGGCCCCGGAACACGAGGTTCTGGTCCTGGATTTCATGTTTCTGGATGAGCCTCTGGCCCGGGTGGACCGGGTCATGGCGGAGTTTCGCCCGGAACTGGTGGGCCTCTCGGTCAGAAACATCGACAACCAGGATAGCGTCCACCCGGAAGCCTATTCCCCCCAGGTGAAGGAGCTGGTGGACCACCTGAAAGAGCTGGGCCCGGCCCCGGTGGTCCTGGGAGGGGCGGGCTTTTCCGTGGCCCCCCGGGAGTTCATGGAGTTCACCGGGGCGGATTTCGGCCTCGTCGGGGAGGGAGAAGAGTCTTTTGCCAGATTCTTACAAGCCTATCCTGGCCGCGAATGGGAAAAGGTCCCGGGCCTGATCTGGCGCCAGGAAGGCCGGTTCAGGCAAAATCCGCTCGCTCCCATCAGGCGGCTCGATTTGCTGCCGCGGCCGGCCCTGGAGCACTTCACCCCCAGACTATATGAGGAGACGCCCGGGAGCGCCGGGCTGCCGGGCCTGATTCCGGTGCAGAGCCGCCGGGGCTGCCCCATGAAGTGCGTCTATTGCACCACGCCGCGCCTGGAAGGGGCGGCGACCCGGGCCTGGGCTCCGGAGCAGGTGACCTCCTGGCTGGCGCACTGGCATGAACAGTGGGGGTTGACCCGCTTCTATTTCGTGGACAACATCTTCAACTGCCCGCCGGCCTACGGGCGTCGTCTCTGCCGGGCCATTGAAGAGCTGCGCCTGCCCCTGGCCTGGTCTTGCCTCATTAACCCGGCTTTCCCGGATCCGGAGCTTTTCCACCTCATCCGGGCTGCGGGCGGCGCCATGGTGCAGGTGGGCAACGAGAGCGGCTCGGAGCTGGTATTGACCGGCCTGGGCAAAGGCTTCGACCGGAACAAGGTGGAGCTCACTTTGAAACTGCTCGAAGCGGCGGACCTGCCCTACACCTGCTTTCTGCTGCTGGGAGGCCCCGGAGAGACCCCGGAGACGGTCCGGGAGAGCGTCGCCTTACTGGAAAGATATGAACCGAAGATGGTGAACCTGAAGGTGGGAATCCGCCTTCACCCAGGTTTGCCCCTGCACCGCCTGGCCCTGGCGGAAGGAGTGGTGCGGCCTGCGGACAACCTGCTGTGGCCCAGGTTTTACCTGGCGCCGGCCATCCGGGAATGGATTTGGGATTATCTGGCGGAGGTAACGGCCCGGCATCCCAATTGGATCATGTAAAGACAGGATATAAGACAGGCTCAGGGAAGAAATATCAGAAGGAATTTTCTTTTGGTTTTCACAGAAAACAGAAAACAGGAAACAGAGGTAATAATGGCTCCACCAAAGGATGACGACGAGCGGGAGCGCCCCAGTTGGCGGGAGATCGATCAGCGGCGGGACCGGGCCGGCGGGCAGCGCGCCCCCCGGCAGCCGAAGGTGCCCAAGAAGCAGGCGGAAAAGCTGCGCCTGCAGGCCCTGGCTCAGGCCGAGGCCCTCTTTAAAGGCAAGCGGGCCAGGCCGGAGTACCAGACGGATTTGCGGAAGTTGGAAGAAAGGCACGGCACCAAGCAATTTGCCGCTTATGCCAAGAAGTTCCTGGAGGAATACGGCCTGCCGGAAGAGTGGGGCGCCCTGACCCGCCTGTTGGATTACCCCGACCCGGCAGTGATGCAAGAGGTGTTACGCACCATGGCCGCCCAGTTGGGTTCCCGCAGCCGGGTGGAGCAGCAGGGCTTCAAGGGACGGCTGCAGGTTTTGGCCCTCACCAGTCCCTATGCCGAGGTGCGGCGGTGTGCCGAAGAGATCCTGTCCGGGATCGCCAGATAATAGAATATAATGTAAGAAATTAAAATTAATTAATTTTATATTGACAAAAAAAAATAGTTAAACAACAATTCAAAAAAGAGCAGGAGTTGTGAAGGCTTCCATTCAACCGGCCCCAGCGTGCGGCGGCCCGGCCTATCCACCCTGAGCCCTGTGGCCCCTCCCAGGTCCATGGTTACGGGAAGAGAGTTATAAGCAACGAGCCTTTAAAGCACCGCTAGGCCCAAGGACTTTTCGGCACAGGGAGGTGCTTAATCCATGAGTAGAGAACACCGCCTGGTCTCCGGGCCCCCGACTAATCGTAAACTTACTCATGTTTTTGAATTAAAGGATATCATTACTGACAATGAAAATTTCCGCCAGGTATTAGCCCGCCTCCCTCTTTATGCCAGATCCGATTTACCGGTGCTGCTGACCGGGGAGCCGGGAACCGGCAAGGAACTGGTGGCCCGGGCCATCTGCGTCTTGAACCCCCAGCGGCACCCCTGCCTGTTGATCAATTGCGCCGCCCTGACTGAGTCCCTGGCCGGCAGCGAACTCTTCGGCCACCTGCGGGGGGCCTTCACCGACGCCCGCAGCAACCGGCCGGGCAAGTTCCGCCAGGCTCATGGGGGGACCCTGTTCCTGGACGAAGTGGGCGATTTGCCGCTGTCGATCCAAGCCAAGCTGCTGCGGGCGGTGGAGCAGGGAGAGATCGAGCCGGTGGGAGGGGACGAGCCGGTGCAGGTGGATGTGCGGCTGGTGGCGGCGACCAACCAAGACCTGCCGCATCTTATGGCCCAGGGCCGCTTCCGCCGGGATTTATATGACCGGCTGGCGGTCTTGGAGATCCATTTGCCCCCGCTCCGGGAACGGGGCGGGGATATTGTCCTGCTGGCTCGACACTTCGCTCACGAGACGGCCTGGCGACATGGCCGGGGGCTGCCGGTGCGCTTCACCCAGGGGGCCCTGCGCCGCCTGGAGGGGTACGGCTGGCCCGGCAACGTCCGGGAACTCAAGAACGTGGTCACTCGGGCCGTGCTGTTGAACACCAGCGATCTCATTCGAGATTACGATATCCGCTTCACTTTACCGCCCTTTAGGGCTGGGGGGTCAACCCGTCATCCGGCCGACGTGTGTTCTCCGGCTCGCCCCAGTCGCGGTCGCCTGGAGGAACTCCTGGATGAGGAAGGGGGCAACATCTCGGCCCTGTCCCGGCGCCTCAGGGTGTGCACCAAGACCATCTATCGCTGGCTGCGGTCCGAGCGGATCGACCTGATGAGCATTCGGGGGGCGGCCGAAACGTGCATCGTGGCGCTGGGCATAAGCGGGGAATAGCTCGAAATGGCGGGCCAGAAGGCCTGCCTGCCGAAAAAAAAAGCCGCCTTTTCTCAGGGAAAGGCGGCTTTTTTGGCTCGAAACTCAAAGGGCGAACACAAGGTTCGCCCCTACGGGCAAATGATTTAGAGCACTGTCTTTACCGCGGCCTTGGCCAGTTCCACGATGCGGTCCGGGAAGACCCCGAAGCCGATGATGATGGCCGCCAGGGCGATATTCAGCAAGCGGGTGGGCAGGCTCAGGGTCACCGGCCCGAGGCTCGGGTCGTCCTTAAAGTAGGCGGCGTAGAGCACCCGCAGATAGTAGTAAAGGGAGATGGTGCCGTTCACCGCGCCGATCATCACCAGCCAGAAATAGCCGGAGTTCATGGCGGAGGTGAAGAGCAGCAGTTTCCCGGTGAAGCCGATGGAGGGCGGCACGCCGGCCAGGGCGAAGATTCCCAGGATCAGGTTCATGCTCAGCAAAGGCGAGCGGCGGTAGAGGCCGCCCAACTCGACGATCTTCAGGTCCCGGCCGTCTTGGGCCACTTCGTTGATCACCATGAAGACGGTGAAGTTCATCACCAGGTAGGCCAGGGCATAGTAGATGGCGCCGATGTAGCCGGCCTCCTTTAAGGTCAGGACGCCCATGAGGAAGTAACCGGCGTGGGCGATGGAGGAATAGGCCAGCATACGTTTGAAGTCTTTCTGGACGATGGCCACCAGGTTGCCCAGGGTCATGGAGGCGATGGAGAGGATCATCAGGGCCTGGGTGAAGCCGTAGCCGTAACCGACCCCCAGGGCCGCGAAGCGCAGCAGCAACGCCACCGCCGCGGCCTTGGACGCGGTGGCGATGAAGGCGGTCACTTGATTGGCCGCGCCCTGATAGACATCCGGGGCCCAGAAGTGGAACGGAAAGACGGACAATTTAAAGAAGAAGCCGGCCATGGCCAGGAGCAGGCCGATGACGCCGATGGGGCTGGCGACCAGTTGGGACAGCTTGGGAAGCAGCTCCGCCAGGTACGTGGTGCCGGTGGCCCCGAAGATGTAACTCAACCCGAAGAGCATGAAGCCGGACGAGACCGCGCCGATGAAGAGGTACTTGATGCCGGCTTCCACGTCGATGCCGTCGCCCCGGCGCAGGGGCACCAGGATGTACAGGGAATAGGAGGAGAGTTCCAGGGCCACGTAAATGGTAAGCAGTTCCACTCCTGAGACCAGCATCATCATGCCGAGGGTGGTGGTGGTGAGAAACAGGTAAAACTCGGCGTGATAACGCTCCTCAATGGCGGCCAGGTTATGGGAGATGGTCAGGACCAGGAAGAGACCCAGGGACAGGGCGAACTTGAAGATCTGGCTGAAGAGGTCCACCCGGTAAGCGTCATAAAACAGGTAGCCCTGCTGGAACAAGCAGGAGCCGGTGACCAGAAGGCCAATGGCGGTCAGGCCCAGGGCGATCTGGTAGTCCGTCTTGACCTGGGGCTGCTTTCTGAGGCTGAGGCAGAAAAAGACCAGGGCCGCGCCCAGATAATAGAGTTCCGGTCCGAAAAGCATCATGTTCATGGTTACATTCCCTGGAGAAATGGGATTACCGCGGATTTAATCATGCCCAACATCAGCTGCGGGAAGAACCCGAAGAGGATCAGGGTGCTGATCAGGATCATTCGAGGCAGCGCCAGGAAAGGGCTGACGTCTTCAAAGTGGGCGAACTTGGGGTTCGGCTCATTGAAGAAGGTGTTCTGCACTACCCGCAGGGCAAACAGCGCCCCCACCACCAGGGCGGCGATGGCCAAAAGCCCCTGCACCGGGTAGACCTTGACGGCGGCGATGAAGACCAGCAGCTCGGCCCAGAAACTGGCCATGCCCGGCACGCCGGCGCCGCATAGGGCCGCGGTGATGAAGAAGGCGGAAGCAACCGGCATGATCTTGGAGAAGCCGCCCAATTGGTGAATATCCCGGGTGTGGGTGCGGTCGTAAATATAGCCCACCGAAGAGAAGAAGAGGGCGGTCATGATGCCGTGAGCGAACATCTGGAAGACCGCCCCGTTGAGGCCATCAATCGTCCCGGTGGCCAGTCCCAGGCAGACGATGCCCATGTGGGACACGGAAGAATAACCGATAACGTACTTCAAGTCAGTCTGGGCCAGGCCCACGAAGACCCCGTAGACAATGCCGGCGGTGGCCAGCAAGCCCATGAGTTGGGCCCAGTATTGGAAGCCTTCGGGGCACAGGTACATGGCCACCCTAAGGATGGCGAAGGAGCCCAGCTTCATGAGCACGCCGGCGTGGAGCATGGACACGGCGGTGGGCGCCGCCACGTGGCCCACGGGAGACCACGTGTGGAACGGCCACATCGCGGCCAGGACCCCGAAGCCCAGAAGCAGCATGATGAAGGCCACCTTTTGGATCCAGGGGGAGAAGTGGGCCCCGTGGAGCGCGATCATGTTAAAGGTGAAAAGTCCCGAGGAGGAGTAGAGCAGCAGGATGCCCGGGATGATGAGACCGCTGCCGGCCATGAGGTAGAGGGTCAGCTTCATGGCGGCGTATTCTTTGCGGGTGGAGCCCCAGATGAGGATGAGGATGTACATGGGCACCACGGCGATCTCATAGAACAGGAAGAACATGAACATGTCGTAGGACATGAACACGCCGAAGACCCCGGTCACCAGGGCCAGCATCCAGATGAAGTATTCCTTGGTGCGCTCCTCCAGCTCCCACATGGTGAGGACGCCGGTGAAGATGACGATGCCGGTGAGGAGCAGCAAGGGCGCGTTCAGGCCTTCGACCCCCACGAAGTAGGTGATGCCGAAGGTCCGCACCCACTCGTACTTCTCCACGAACTGCAAGCCTCCCAGGCTCTTGTCATAGGCCACGAAGGTATAGATGGCCAGGGCCAGGGAGATGCCCGCCGACACCAGGGACACGGCCTTGATGAGGAACTTCTGGTGTTCCTTCAGGCACATGAGGATCAACAATCCCGCCGGCGGGGCCAGCAGCATGCAAGACAAAACCGGAAACGTTGCCATGTGTTCGGTCATATCAGCGACCCATCAAGAGGTAGATCCCGACGCCAGCCAGGACGATAACCATGAAAAACAGGTTGTACTGTAAAAAGGCAGTCTGAATGAAGGACAGGAGGCGGCCGCTGCCGACGGTGGAGAAGGCCACCGCGTCCACGCCGCCGTCCACCACCCGGCGGTCATTGTAAGTGAACAACCGGGAGAAGGTGCCGTAGATAATGGTGTTAAGGAACCAGCGCCAGAAGTGGTCCATGTACCACTTCTGGATGAAGAATTCTTGCAGGAGCGGAAATTTTTGGATAAAGCCCTCGCATTTGGCGTTTTTGGCGCCCCAATCGAACCAGGCCACTGTAATGCCGCCCACGGCGCAAGTAACCGCGCCGATGAGCAGGAAGTAGTTGACGTGGTGGGGATGGACTTCACCCAGCAAGAATTTCTGGAGATAGCCCTGGCAGAAGCCCAGGATCAGGGTGAAACCGGCCAGGACGAGAAGCGGCAAGGACATGACCCAGGGCACCCCGTGGGACTCGTCGTGCCCGCCGTGGCCGTGGCCGCCATGGCCCGGAGCCGGCTCCACGTGGCCGGGAACCTTGCCGTAGGCGCCGGGTTTGGGGAAGAGCATCACGAAGATGACCCGAAAAGAGTAGTAGGCGGTCAGGAAGGCGCCGAACAGTCCCAGGACCAGCCAAATTTTATTATCCAGCTCGGCCAGGGTCCCCAGGACCAACTCCTTGCTGAAAAAACCGGACAGCGGGAAGATACCCGCCAGGGCCAGGGCGGCGATGGTGATGGTCGCCATGGGAATGAGCAGCTTGCGTCCTCCCTGCGTGGCCATGGTAAAGAAGTCGTTGGTGCCGAAATGATGGATGAAGACCCCGGAACAGAGAAAGAGCAGGGCCTTGAAACCGGCATGGGTGGTCAGATGGTAGTAGCCGGGGAACAGGGTGCCGGAAGCCAGGCCGGCCGCCGCCAGGCCCATGGCCATGAAGCCCAGCTGGCTGACGGTGGAATAGGCCCAGACCTGCTTGATATCCGTGGCCACCATGCCGATGGTGGAGGACAGGATCAAAGTCAGAGTGGAAATGGCCAGGATTACCGTCATGGCGGTGGCCGAGCCGGAAAAGAAGGGGAACAACCGGGTCAGCAGAAAAACGCCCGCGGCCACCATGGTGGCGGAGTGCAGCAGGGCCGAGACCGGGGTGGGACCTTCCATGGCGTCCGGCAGCCAGACGTGTAGCGGGAATTGCGCGCTCTTACCCATGATGCCGCAAAAGATCAACAGGGCCGCGGTGGTCAGGAGCCAGGGCGGCATGGACTTGGCCACCGCCGCGGCATTAACCGTGGCGATATCCAGGTTGCCATAGAACAGGGTCAGAAAGACCAGGCCCATGAAGAAGCCGATGTCGCCGAAGCGGGTGACCACAAAGGCCTTTTTGCCGGCCTCCGAGGCGGAGAATTTTTCATACCAGAAACCGATCAGCAGGTATGAGGCCAGACCCACCAGCTCCCAGGCGATGTAGAGCTGCAACAAACCACTGGAGATCACCAGGGTGAGCATGGCCAGGGCGAAGAGCGACAGGTCGGCGTAATAGCGGCCGAAGCCCGGATCGCCGGCCATGTAGCCGATGGAGTAGATTTGCACCAGCCAGCTGATGGTGGCCACGATGCAGAACATCACCAGGCTGGTGGGGTCGAGCAGAAAGCCGAAGGGCACCTTGACGAGGTCGGAGACCAGCCAGTTGAAGTTGTAAATGATGGGTTTCTCCAGGCCCCCCAGCTTGAAGAAAAACGTCCAGGCGATGATGAGGGGGATGGTGGAGGCCACCAGGGAGATGGCCAAAGAGAGCTTGGCCGAGTTCCTGGTGAAGATCATGATCACGGCAAAGGCGGTCAGCGGCAGGAATACCGTCAGCAGACAGCCCCAAAGGATCGGATCACACGAGCCCATGATTAACCCCTAAGCTCCGTGGCTTGTTCGATGTTGACGGTTTTAAGTTTGCGATACACCGCGATGATGATGCTCAGGGCGATGGCGGCTTCCGCCGCGGCCACCGCCATGATGAACAGGGTGATGATCTGACCGACCGCCGGGGTCGGGGCCAGGAAGCGGTTGAAGGCCATGAAGTTGAGGCTGGCGGCGTTCAAGATGAGTTCCACCGAAATCAGGATGGCGATCAGGTTGCGCCGGGCCAGCACGCCGTAGAGGCCGATGGCGAACAGGACCGCGGCCAGGTAGAGGTAGGTCTGCAATTGGTTAAAGATCAGCATCTCTAAACCTCATTGGGCCTTGCTGCGGCGGCCGCCCCGGGCCGTGACGATGGCCCCCAGCATGGCAACCAGCAAGAGCAGGGAGATCAGTTCAAAGATCAAGGAGTACTTGGTCAGCAAATAGTGACCCAGGGTTTCAATGGACCAGTCGTTGCTGCGCTCCAGGGCCGGGGTCCAGGTGGTCTTTTTGAGCAGCAGTCCCAGGAAGATGAAGACTGCCAGGGCGCCGGCCACCGCCGCCTGGATCTTCAAGGGATTCCGAGGCGGCCGCGGCAGGTACATGGGCTCGGAAAGCATGACGGCGAAACAGATGGCGATGCAGATGGCCCCAACGTAGATGAGGATCTGCATCAGGGCCACAAAGGGGCTGTTGAGATAAACGAACAGGCCGGAGACGCCGAACATCGCCACGGCCAGCCCCAGGACGTTATGGAAGATGTTCCGGGCCCCCACCGCGATCAAGGCGCCCACGACAGTGAGCGCCACCACCAGGACAAAGGCGGCGGTGGCCAGGTTCGGCGGGGTTAACAAGGCGCTCAAAAAGTTCATTCTTTGACCTCTTTAGCGGGTGCCTCGGGAGCTTTGGCCGTTTCTTCAGCCGGTGCGGCCTTTTTGGCGGCGGCTGCTGCAGCTGCCGCAGCCTTAGCTTTGGCTTCTTTTTCCTTGGCCTCAGCCGCCGCGGCGGCGACAATTTCCTCGGCCGTCGGGATGGGAGTGACGGGCAGGCCGGCGGCCTTTTGGCGCTCTTGCAGCAGGATCAGGTGGTCGATGACCGCATCCTGACGGCTTAAACCCACCAGGCGGTATTCCTTGGAGAATTCCAGGGCCGTGGTGGGGCAGACCTCGACGCATAGGCCGCAGAGACTGCAATAATAGTGCTCGTGGATGTACTTGGTGCCGCGCTTCTGCTTCTCACCCGGGAACTTGGCGCCTTCCACGGCGATCAGTTGGGAGGGGCACATGCGGGAGCACATCTCGCAGGCAATGCAGCGATGGGTCTTGGTGTCGGGATCAATGATAAACTGGGGATAGCCCCGATATCTGGGACTCATCTCGATCTTCTGGCGCGGGTACTGGACCGTGACGACGGGTTTGACGAAATAGCGGATGGTTACGGCCATGCCCGCCAGCAAGCTCCAAAGGCCCGTGGCAATTTCTTTGAAATAGGTCATCATCGCAAATTAACCTTCATCGAGCCACTCATCTGAGTTTCATTACCAAAGCGGTGATCAGCAGATTGGCGAAGGCCAGGGGAATCAAGATCTTCCAGGCAAAGGTGATCAGCTGGTCGAACCGCACCCGGGGGAAGGTCCAGCGGAACCACATCATCAGGAAGATGAGGGCGTAGACCTTGAGCAGGAACCAGACCACCCCGGGGAGGATGGGTCCGTGCCAGCCGCCCAGGAAGAGGACGGTGCCCACCGCCGCGGCGATGAACATGTTGGTGTATTCCGCCAGGAAGAAGACGGCGAAGCGCATGCCGCTATATTCCGTGTGGAACCCGGCCACCAGTTCCGATTCGGCTTCCGGCAGGTCGAAGGGGGCCCGGTTGGTCTCCGCGGTGGCGCAGGTAATAAAGAGGAGAAAGGCCAGGGGCTGCACCAGGATGTACCAGTAGCCGCTCTGGGCGGCCACGATGTCCGAAAGCTTGAACGACCCCACCATGAGGATGATACTCATCACCGTGATGAGCAGGGGGATTTCGTAGGCTACGTTTTGGGCCACGGAACGGATGGCGCCCAAGACCGAGTACTTGTTGTTGGAGGACCAGCCGGCCATGAGGATGGCCAGGACCGCCAGGGTCGAGAAGCCCAGGATCAGGATGATCCCCACATTCATGTCCTTGATGATCAGGGACTGGGAGAAGGGGATCACCAGGAAGGAGAGCAGCACCGGCAGGAAGACGACGATGGGGGCCAGCCAAAAAATCGGCTTATCCACTTCTTCCGGAGTGATGAGCTCCTTGCCCATGAGCTTCAGGGCGTCGGCCACGGACTGGATGGCGCCGTGAGGCCCCACTTCCATGGGACCGAGGCGGACCTGCATGTGGGCCGAGACCTTACGTTCCACCCAGATGAGAAACAGGGCGTTCACCGAGACCAGGGCGATGACCCCGACCAGGCCGATGAGCATCCGCCCGACTTCCGTTCCCAAGTATTGCGCCAGCAGTTCCATAAGTTTTGCTCGTAGAGTTTCTTATCGGTCGATTTCCGGGATCACCACGTCCACGGAGCCCAAGATGGCCACCAAGTCGGCCACCAGGGTGTCCACGGCGATCTCGGGCAGGATGCTGAGGTTGCCGAAAGACGGCACCCGCAGCTTGATCCGGTAGGGTTTGATGCCCCCCTGGCTGACGATATAGCAGCCGAACTCGCCCCGGGCGGTCTCCACCGCTTGATAGACCTCGCCTTCGGCGGGCTTCAGGCGTTTGGGCACCTTCTCCGCCATGATGGGGCCGTTGGGGAGCTTGTCCAGGGCCTGTTCGATGATCCGCAGGCTCTGTTCCATCTCCTGCAGGCGGACGATATAGCGATCAAAGATGTCGCCCTGGTCGCCGATGGGAATCGTAAAATCGAAGGCCGGGTAGGCGGAGTAAGGCTCGCTCTTGCGGATATCGTAGGGGATGCCGCTGCCCCGCAGGGTGGGCCCGGTGAGGCCGTATTTGACGCACTGGTCTTTGCTGATAACCCCCACGTCTTTGGTGCGGTTGATGAAGATGACGTTCTTGGTCACCAGGTTGTCGTAATCCGGCCAGCGGCTCCGCAGGCGCTTGATAAAGGCCCGGACGCCGGTGATAAACTCGTCGTCGAGATCCTGGGGCACCCCGCCGAAACGATAGAAGCAATAGGTGAGCCGGGAGCCGGTGATGCGGTCCAGGAGGTCCAGGATATGTTCCCGGTCGTCGAAGCAGTACATGATGGGGGTGAAGGCCCCCAGGTCCAGGAGATAGGCGCCGAACCACAGGAGGTGTGAAGTCAGGCGGTTGAGTTCGCTCAGGATCACCCGGATGTATTCGCCCCGCTCCGGCACGGTGACGCCGATGAGCTTTTCCACCGCCATGCAGTAGCCCTGGTTGTAGGCCAGGGCGTGGAGATAATCCACCCGGCCCATGTTGGGCAGGAACTGATGGTAGTTGCGGTTTTCGGCCATGTGCTCGTGGCCCCGGTGGCCGTAGCCGATGACCGGCTCGGCCTTGGTGATGTACTCACCGTCCATCTCCAGGAGCACCCGCAAGACCCCGTGGGTGCTGGGATGTTGCGGACCCAGGTTGAGGGTATAGGTCTTTTCTTCTATGCCTAACTCAATCATTGGCCGCCTCGGCTCCGAAGTCTTTCAACAGCGGATGGAAATCGGCATCGTCCGGCAGCAGGATGCGCTTCAGGTCGGGATGCCCGGCGAACTTGATGCCGAACAGGTCGTAGACCTCCCGCTCATACCAATCCGCGGCCGGGTAAACCCGGGAGATGGTGGGCGCCTGAGCCTCTTTGGGCAGGCTGGCGTGCACCACGGTGCGGCAAAGTTCGCTAAAGTTGGCGAAGTGATAGACCAGGGTGAAGGATTCCCGCAAGTCCACGGCCGTGAGGGATTCCAGGAAGCAGCCCTGATCCAGCATGGCCTGGGCCACGGCCGGCATCTGTTCCGGACGAGCGGCCACCTCCAGGTGATAGCCGGTCTTGGCGTAGTCGCCGTCGGCCACCTGTTCCAGGCCCAGGGGGGCCAGCGCCTTGGTGATATTATCTTTTAACATCTCTGAACTTCCTGAGACGACCCCGTTTGGTGATCTTCTCTTCCAGCGTTAAGATGGCTTCGATGATGGCCTCCGGCCGGGGCGGGCAGCCGGGGATGTAGACATCCACCGGGATGATCAGGTCCGCGCCGGGGACGATGGCGTATTGGTTCTCGTAGAAGAAGGGGCCGCCGGAGATGGCGCAGTTGCCCATGGCGATGACCCATTTGGGCGCCGGCATCTGCTCATAGAGCCGGACCACCGCCGGGGCCATCTTCTTGGAAATGGTGCCGGCCACGATCATCAGGTCGCTCTGCCGGGGCGAGGGTCTGAAAACCTCGGCCCCGAAGCGGGCCAGATCAAAGCGGGCCATGCCCACGGCCATCATTTCGATGGCGCAGCACGCCAACCCGAAGGTCAAGGGCCACAGGGAGTTGGCCCGGGCCAGGTTCAGGACCTCTTCCAGGAGGCCAAACTTAATTAGGGGGTCACCTGTTTTCGTTTCCAACTGAAGACTCCTCTGCACCAGGCATAAACCAGGACCAGGGACAGAATGCCGATGAAGATGGTGATTTCCACAAAGTCCAGCCAGGCGTAGCCCTTGCCGTAAGCCAGCAGCACCGGGAAGAGAAAGAGCACATCCACGTCGAAGGCCAAAAAGAGCAGGGCAAAAAGATAATAGATTACCGCCACCTGGATCCAGGCGCTGCCGATGACGGGCATGCCGCACTCGTAAATGGCATCCCGGGCGGCGCCGTAGCTCCGGGGGGCAATCAGGTAGGCCAGGACGATGGGACCCAGGGCGAACAGACCGGCCGCCACCAGGTAGACCAATACGAAGGAGAAATCGCTCAAGGCTTGCGGGATTTCCAACGCCTACTCCTTGTGCTTTTTGGTACAACCTCCCGACTTTTATAACCTAGGAGAAAAACCCTAGTCAAGGAGTTTATTACAGAAGCCGTCAAAAATATTTAGAACCCTGCGCAATATTAGGCTTGTGGAAGGGACGATTCCGAAAAAGATATGCACAAATGTTTATTAATGGAGCCATAAACCTGGGAAAATTTGATAAATATTTTTTGGTCGGACCCAAAGAGGAGGACAGCCGCTGAGTCAAGGTGAAAATTCATCCTTAATCTCCATTAAGGCTCCGGACTAATGCCCCTGAGTTTCTCTACCGAGAGGAATTTCTCTGCCTGGTCAACCGGCGGCTTGGAAAGGTCTCGACTTCGCAGGCATTAAAGGCGATAATCCTTAGGTAATTTCACAATTCAATAATGAAGTTGATCTCTATATTGAAAGTTCTTCTCATCAATCCGGGATTTCTGCAAACCTATTTCTCTTATAATAAGGTCTTGCAGATGCTTCGGAAAAAGGCCATCCTGCCGCCTCTGGGGCTACTCACCCTGGCGGCGCTTCTCCCCCGGGAATGGGACCTCAAGCTCATTGATCTGATCTTCCAGAAAATCTCTCCAAAGGATTGGGAAGACTGCGACCTCGTCCTGGTCTCGGGGATGGCCGTGCAATACCAGGGCATCCTGGACACGATCCGGGAAGGCAAAAGACGGGGCAAGACGGTAGTGGCGGGGGGACCTTGGGTTTTTCATTTTCCCCAGGAAGCCCTGGCCGCGGGAGCCGACCTGGTGGTCAAGGGTGAGGGAGAAACGACGATTTCCCTGCTCCTGGAGAGTTTGTCCCGACAGGAGTCCGGGCGGGTCATTAGCGTTCCGGACTTTGCTAATCTGGAGGACTCGCCCCCACCCCGATACGACTTGATAAACCTGAATGATTATGTGGACATGGCTGTCCAGTTTTCCCGGGGCTGCCCCTTTAATTGCGAATTCTGCGACATCAAGCTGATGTTGGGCCGTCGCTTTCGCACCAAGAGGCCCGGGCAAATCCTGACTGAATTACAAAACCTGTATGATTTGGGGTGGCGGGGCAGCGTCTTCTTTGTAGACGACAATTTCATCGGCCATCCGGGTAAGGCCAAGGCCCTCCTTGGAGAAATGCTTCCCTGGTTGGAATCACGGGGGCGCCCCTTCCAGTTTTACACCCAGGCCTCGGTGAATCTGGCCGCGGAGCGGGAATTGTTGGAACTGATGGTACAGAGTGGTTTTACCTGTGTATTTCTGGGGATTGAGACCCCCGATACGGTAAGCCTCCAGCAGATTGGCAAGGTTCAGAATGTGGCGGTGGACCTGGTCCAGGTCTGCCTGGAGATCAACCGGGCCGGGTTGATCATCCAGGCAGGCTGCATTATCGGCTTTGATGGGGAGAAAGCGGGGGCGGACCAGCGTCTGCTCAACTTTGCCCGGCGCACCCAGGTGCCGGAGATGTTCACCACTCTCCTGCAGGTGGCGCCAGGAACCGGTCTATGGAAACGTCTCGAGAAGGAAGGCCGCCTGTTCCCCCTGAACTATGAACATCTCTCCAACCAGACAGGCTTGCTCAACTTCGTACCCACCCGGCCCCTGGAGCAGATCGTGGAGGAATTCATTCGCCTTTACGAAGTACTCTACGAGCCGGGAAACTATCTGGAGCGGGTGTTTCATTTTCTGGAGCGCATGCGCCCGCCCTCCTTTTCCGGATCTGACAGCCCCCCCAACCTTTACGAACTTCGGGCCGTCCTGATCGTATTTTTCCGGCAGGGCTGGTTGTATGACTCGCGCCGGCAATTTTGGGGCTATTTTTTCAAGGTGCTGCGGAAATTTCCCGCCAGACTGCCCAATTTTATTACCCTGTTGATCAAAGGGGAGCACTATTTTGATTTCCGGCAGACTATTGCCAAAGAATTACGCCGCCAAATGGTCCAAATCGAAAATGGCTCGGCCCAGCATCTTAATAGGGATACTGATTAGTACCGACGTCCACCTTTCATTTAGAGGATTTTCCATCGCCGATTTCGCCAGTATTTTTGTTATAATTTTCTAGGTAATGGAACGGCAGAAGAATATGGCGCGCTGGGAAGAATTGACCATGCCGGAGTTCGAGGCGGCCCGGGATCAGATGCAAACGGTGATCCTGCCGGTGGGCTCCATTGAGGAGCACGGGCCGCACCTGCCCCTCGGGACCGATGCCATGCACGCTATCGAGGTGGCCCATAGGGCCGCCAGGCTGCGGCCGGTCATCGTGGCGCCGCCGGTTTTTTACGGCGTCTGCCGCTCCACCCGGGAGCATCCAGGCACCGTCAGCCTCAGCGGCGACACCCTGCGGGCCCTGATCCGTGACCTGGGCCGGGAATTCCACCGCCAGGGCCTGCGGCGTCTGATCTTCCTCAGCGGCCACGCCGGCGGCACCCATATGTGCGCCCTGGTGGAGGCGGGAGAGACCCTGCTGGAGGAATTTGCCGATCTCCGGCTGGCGGTGGTGAATATCCTGGACCTGCTCCGGGAAGTGCTGGCGGCCCGGCCGGACCTGATCAAGACCAAGGGCGATTCCCATGCCGGGGAGGTGGAGACCGCCGTCATGCTGGCCGCCCATCCCGAGTTGGTCAAGGGCAGCGCCGCGGCGGAATGGCCCAGCTTTCCCAAATATGAGCTGGTGCGGGACAAACGGCGCTACTGGCCCGGAGGCGTTTGGGGGGATCCGGCCGCAGCCGGCGCGGCCCAGGGAGAAGAGATCCTGGCCGCCGAAGCCCTGCGGCTGGCGCAGTTGATTGATGCCCTAACGCGATAATGCAACATAAATCCTCTCAGGTATTTTCCTTAGGTATTTTTATCCTTGACAATATTTTGGTTCAAATGATACAAGTGAACTTGTCTGCAATTCCCGCCGGAAATATAGGAAAATTTAAATATGATCTCCGAAGCCATCGAACGATTGGCCGACCGGGTATTGGCCTACGAAGAAACTGATCTGACCGCCCTTCTCAACCATTTCAAGACCCGCATGGAGCAATTTGAGCCAACCCCTGAATGGGAGCGGGCGGTGATCGCCTATTTTCTCATTAATGGAGTCCGGGTCAAGAACGCCCTGAAGCACGGCAAGACCCATAGACGCGAGCGCAGTTCGGGACTCCGTCCCGCCCTGCGCCTGGTTAAATAGGCTGCGCCCCGGCAAATCCAAAGTTTTTCCCTTTAGGACCTCATAAAACCCCGAGCAACTTCCAGGGGTGTCAACGCAGGTCAATTTTTCCCGCCAGTAAGCCCCTTTCCCGATCATTTTCTTAATTTTTTGTGGGTAATTGCCTGCTTGAAGTTTAACCTGAGCCGCCCATGTTGCAGATTGCAACATAGAAATTTCTTTCTGTTTTTGCACCAGAAGATTGCTCGACGCGGTTTTTCTTCAGTCAGGGCAGCGGCAAGGCGCCTGGGCTAACCGGCTCAGCGCTCATGACGTTTCCGGCCTTTCAGGAAGAGGCGCACCGGGGCGTGAGGGATGGCCAGGCGCTCCCGCAGTTGCTTCACCAGAAAGCGGCGGTAGGAATCGGGCACGCCCTGGGGCTGGTTGACAAAGGCGATAAAAGTGGGGGGATGGACCTCCGCCTGGGTCAGATAGAGGAATTTCACCGGGCGGTCCCGGTGGCGAGGCGGCGGCACCCGGGAGGTGAGCTCCCGGATGAGCTCATTGAGCTGGTGGGTGCTGGCCCGGCGGCCGCTCTGTTCATAGATGTCGCTGATTAGGGGAAAGACTTTTCTCAGGTTATAGCCGGTTTTGACCGAGAGGGGCAGCACGGGGACGTAAGCCATAAACTCCAGCCCGTCTTGCACCTTGACCAAGGTCTTCTCCTGCAATTCCCGAGGCACCAGATCCCATTTGTTCACCAGGATGAGGCAGCCTTTGGACTGGTCCTCGATGAGTCCGGCGATCCTGAGGTCTTGCCCGGTCAGGCCCTCTCCGGCGTCCAGCAACAGCACGGCCACCTCGGCCCGGGACAGGGCCTTGATGGTCTTCAGCACCATCAGGCGCTCCAGGCCTTGGTCAACATGGCTGGGGCGGCGCAGCCCGGCGGTATCCACCAGAACGTAATCGGTGCCCTCCAGGGTCAAGGAGGTGTCGATGGCGTCCCGGGTGGTGCCCGGGGTGTCGCTCACCAGGAGGCGTTCCTCGCCCAGGAAGCGATTGATGAAGGAAGATTTGCCCACATTGGGGCGGCCCAGGACCGCCACCCGGATGCCCGGAGCCGGAGTGGGCAGTTCCGGGAGGGTAGGCAGGTGCCGGACGATGGCCTCCAACAGGTCGTTAAGGCCGTAGCCCTGGGTGGCGGAGACGGAGTAGATGGGGTCCAAACCGAAGCGGTAGAAATCCGCGGCGATGGCCTCCAACCCCGGATGGTCGATCTTGTTCACCGCCAGGAGCAACGTCTTGCCGGTGCGTCGCAGGTAGTCCACCACCAGGGCGTCGCCTTCCTGGGGGCCCTCCCGGCCATCGGTCACCAGGATGATGACGTCGGCCTCGGCCACCGCCTCTTCGGCCTGGCGCCGCACCAGGGCGCCTATCTCTTCCTCGCCGCCCACCAGGCCGCCGGTGTCCACCAGCAGGAAGGTGCGGTCGTCAAAGGTGACGCGGCCGTAATGGCGGTCCCGGGTGACCCCGGGCAGATCGGCCACCAGGGCCTGGGAGGAGCGGGTGAGGCGGTTGAACAGGGTGGACTTGCCCACGTTAGCCCGGCCGATGATGGCCACGAGCGGCAAGCCCTGCGGGCTCGCCGCTGGTTTTCTGTTTTCTGTTTTCTGTTTTCTGCGAAAAGAAGGGGACATTTTAATCCTGGGGTTCACAAGTAATAAAAATAGAAGGGTGCGGTTAAGTTATCAATGAAAAAATCAGGAAATTTAGGAGGGTAGGGGATGATGAAGATGCAGATTTAATAAAATATTGCCCTTATCCCTCCTAAGAAAACGGGGGAATGAGTGCATCATCCCCCCACAGACTCTCAGAAGTGTTACTCCAGTTTTTACAGAAAACAGAAAACAGAAAACAGAAAACCGCCCTTAAGGCTTCACTGCGCCGCCACTGGCTTTTGTTGGGCGAGACTCTTGGGTGGCCAATGATTCAGCAGCTCCACGGCCTTTTTTAACTGCGGATCTCTATCCAATTCCGCCGTGGTGATGGGCTGGTTCCACGCTTTATCCGTGAGCCCTTCCTTGCGCATGTGCCGATCCATGGCCTCATCCCGGAGATTTTGCAGAGACTTGTCGGGGGCCGGCGGCTTTTCGTCCACCACCACATCCGGGACGATCCCCTTTTCATTGATGGTGATGCCGCTGGGGGTGTAGTACAGGGCCGTGGTGAGGCGCAGGGCCGAGCCGTCCTCCAAGGGGATGATGGTCTGCACCGAGCCCTTGCCGAAGCTCTTGGTGCCCACGATCAAAGCCCGTTTCTGGTCCTTAAGGGCCCCGGCCACGATCTCCGAGGCGGAGGCGCTGCCTTCGTTGATCAGGACCACCATGGGGATGCTGGCGAACTTACCGTCTGCTAAGCCGGAGCGGGCGTAGAAGCGCATGGTCTGCTGCTTGCTGCGACCCTCGGTGTAGACGATAAGGCCGGATTTGAGGAATTCATCGGAAACCCGGACCGCCTGTTCCAAAAGGCCCCCCGGGTCGTTGCGCAGATCCAGAATCAGGCCCTTAAAAGGCGTTAGCCGTTGCTTCATTTTCCTCAGGAAGTTCTGAAGGTCCGTGTCGGTCTGATCTTGAAAGTTGGACAGGCGGATATAGCCTAGGCCGCCGTCCATGATACGGGCCTTGACGCTGTGAATGGGAATGATCTCCCGGGTGATGACAAAATCCTTGGGCTGCGGGAAGCCCTCCCGGTTAATGGTGAGGGTGACTTTGCTGCCCTTGGCGCCGCGAATCATCTTCACCGCTTCCGTCAGGCTGATGTTCTTGGTGGCGGTGCCGTTGATCTTGACGATTTGGTCCCCGGCCTGAAGCCCCATCTGATAAGCGGGGGTGCCTTCAATGGGCGAAACCACCGTGAGAACCTGGTCTTTCAAGGTGATTTCGATGCCGATGCCGCTGAACTTGCCTTTGGTTTCAATCTGCAGCTCTTTGAATTCTTCCGGGGTCATGAAGGAGGAGTGGGGGTCCAGGGTGCCCACTGCGCCTTGGATGGCGCCGTAGACCAGGTCCTTGGTGGTCTTGGGTTCGGCATACTGATCCTCAATGAGGGCCAGCGCCTGGGCAAAGACCTTCAGTTTGGCGCTGGCCGCCGGAGAGGCCAGCGGCAGGGAAGGGGCCGGAAAGGCGCCTTCAGGCCCGGACTGGTCGGCGGCCTGCAGGGCCAGGGCGCCGCCAAGGATCAACCCCAACAGCAAAACCGCACTACCCAAAAGCCATGATTTACGTAACATTGGATATTCCCTGTGAATCGTTTAATTAAAGGGATGTCAGGGTCGGCGTCCCGGCCACTTAAAGCTTTGGCTCGGTGGCTTTACGGGCTATTTGACCCTTTTTGCCGCTTTTTAATAATTCCACTGCCTGCAGCACCCAGGGATCCTGCTCCGGAGTCGGTCCCTTTGGCGGGGCAACTGCGGCCGGCGCCTTATCCTTATCCTTGGGGGTCTGGCCCTGGACCTCGGGCTCCAAGCCCTTGCCCTGAATCTTTTGGCCTCCGGGGGTGTAGCATTGGGCCACGGTCATCACCAGGGCCGAGCCGTCCTGGAGGGGCAGGATCTTGGTGAGGCCGCACAGGCCCAAGGTCTTGGCCCCCAGCAGGGTGGCCTGGTATTGGTCGCGCATGGCGCCGGCGGCGATTTCCGCCGCCCGGGCAGTTCCCTGGTCTATTAAAACCACGGTGGGCACGGGAATTTTTAGGGCCAGGTCCCGCTCTTTGCCGCGGAAGGTCTCCTGGTTGCCTGGGCCCCGTCCCCGGGCGGAAACGATTTCCTTGTCTCCCAGGAGCACCGAGGTGCTGCGCACCGCTTGCTCCATGGAGCCCCGGGCATTGTTACGCAGGTCCAGAATCAGGCCCCGCAGCGGGGGGCTGCGCTTTTCCAGGGATTTCAAGGTCTTGTCCAATTCCCGAGGGGTATCGTCGTTGAAATAGCGCAGCCGCACATAGGCGAAGGAGTCCCCAACCAGTTGGGAAGTCACGGTACCGGGCGCCAGGGGCTGCAAGGTCACGATGATATCCATGGGTTTGAGGGCGCCGTTGCGCATCACCTGCAATTTGAGGCTGGCGCCGGGGGCACCCCGAAATTTCTGGATCGCCTCCTGGGTGGTCAGGTTGCGGATTAACTGCCCGTCGATCTTGAGGACGTGGTCGCCGGGTTTCAGACCCGCCGCGGCCGCGGGACCGCCATCCAGGACGGAAACCACGGTGAGAAGATTGTCTTTGATGATCAATTCCACCCCGGCCTCCGCCGACTTCTCGTTCTGACCCTGGACGAGGTGTTGATATTCCTTGGGGGAAAGAAACGAGGAGTCCGGGTCCAGGGAATTCATGATGCCCCGGAGGGAGCCGTTAAGCATCTCCTCATCGCTTTTGGGATAGACGTACTTTTGGGAGATCTCATAGAGGGCTTCGGTGAACAGCCGCAACGAGTCGTAGCCCGACGCAGGGGTATCTGCCGGCAGCCCCGGGAGAGCCGCCAGGACCAGAAGCAGGGGAATGATTAGTGTTTGCCGGGCCAACCGGCCCCAGCCGGCCCTCCTTTTTCCCAAAAAAAGATTTTTCACCTTGCCAAATTCTCCCGATAAATGCGGTAATAGAATCTCTGAATTAATCTAAGGCCTTCGGCATTTTGCCAATGGGTTTCTACAATTATAATCTAATTTTTTTGGCTTGCCAAACAAGTCTTGATTACCGGTATTTTTTCAAGTCGAGAGGCAAGGCAGGAAATCTTCGGTTCTCGGGCGACCAGGGGAAAATTTCCGGTAAATAATCAGACCATCAGAGCCACGACTTCAATACTCCGGAAATAACCGGCGCGACCATCTCTGGTCTTTACTTGCAAGCTTCCGGCTGAGAGCTATTTCCTGGCTATCACCTGCCGGGCCGCGGCGGCGACGTCGGCTGCGGTGAGGCCGAAATGTTTCAAAAGCAGCTCCGGCTTTCCCGAGATGCCGAAAGTGTCCCGCAGGCCGATGCGCTTGACCGGAACCGGGTAGTGCTCGCTCAAGATTTCGCTCACGGCGCTGCCCAGGCCGCCGGCGACCATGTGTTCTTCGGCGGTGACCACCGCCCCGGTTTCCCGGGCGCAGGCCACCACCAGTTCCCAATCCAGGGGCTTCAGGCAGGAGAGATTGACGACCCGGGCGGCAATACCGGCCCCGGCCAGCAGGTCGGCGGCCTCCAGACAGGCATGCACCATGACCCCCAGGCCCATCAGGGTGACGTCGCCGCCTGGCCGCAACACCGAGCCCCGGCCTAACTCGAAACGGTAGCTGTCGTCATAGATCACCGGTAGCGCCATGCGGCCGGTGCGCATATAGACCGGGCCTTGGTAGGTCGCGGCCCACCTGGTCATGGCCCTGGTTTCGGGCCCGTCCGCCGGCACCAGCACCACCATATTGGGCAGGATGCGCATCAGGGCCAAATCTTCCAGGGCCTGGTGGGAGCCGCCATCTTCGCCCACGGTGACGCCGCCGTGGGAGGCGACGATCTTGACGTTGAGGTTGCCGTAGGCGATGGTCTGGCGGATCTGCTCCCAGGCCCGGCCGGTGGCGAACATGGCGAAGGTGCTGGCAAAGGGGATCTTGCCCCCCAGGGCCAGGCCGGCGGCGGTGCCCATCAGGTCCTGTTCGGCGATGCCCATGTTGAAGAAGCGGTCCTTGAAGACCTTGGCGAAGTGGTGGGTCTGGGTGGAGCCGGACAGGTCGGCGTCCAGGACCACGATGTCAGGGTACTCTGTCCCCAACTGGGCCAGGGTCTTGCCGTATTCGACGCGGGTGCTCTCTTTGGCGGACACAGTTTCTCTCAATTTATGAAAAATAGGGACACTTCCTATTTTTCAAGGCTGAACTAAAATGGCGGTGATAAAAATTAGGAAAAATGGGAAGTGTCCCTATTTTTCTGCCCCCAGTTCCTTCAGGGCCTGCTGGTATTCCTCGTCGTTGGGCGCCACCCCGTGGTACTTGGCCTTATCTTCGAAGATGGAGACCCCTTTGCCCTTGACGGTGTGGGCGATGATGACGCTGGGCCGGCCGGTGACGCTGCGGCAGGCGTGAAGGGCCTCCAGGAGTTGCGGGAGGTCGTGGCCGTCCACCTCCAGGGTATGCCAGCCGAAGGCCTGCCATTTCGGGGCCAGGGGCTCCAGGCTCATGACCTCACTGGTGCGGCCGTCGATTTGCAGGCGGTTGCGGTCCACGATGGCCGTGAGGTTGTCCAGGCCGTAGTGGGCCGCAGACATGGCCGCTTCCCAGATTTGTCCTTCCTGGATCTCGCCGTCCCCCATCAGCACGAAGATACGGCTGCTGAGGCGGTTTAGACGGGCCGCCAGAGCCAGGCCGTTGGCAATGGAGAGCCCCTGCCCCAGGGAGCCGGTGGGGATCTCCACCCCCGGGGTGCAGGCGGAGTCGGGATGGCCCTGGAGCATACTGCCGAACCGGCGCAGGGTGGCCAGCTCTTCCCGGGGGAAATAGCCGAGATGGGAGAGCACCGCGTAGAGCGCCGGGGCGCCGTGGCCCTTGGACAGGATGAAGCGGTCCCGGTGCGGCCAGCAGGGATTATCCGGCTGGGTGCGCATCTCGGCAAAGAACAAGGCCACCAGGATGTCGGTGGCGGAAAGCGACCCTCCCAGGTGTCCGGAGCCGGAGCGATAAAGCATCTCGACGATATCCAAACGGACCTGCCGGGCGATTTCCTGAAGCCGGCTGGGGTCGAAGACGGGGCGCAATTCCGGGGCAGCTGTTTGTTTTTCCATTACTTTCCGGTTTTATAAGATAGTCGTGATTCTAGATTTTGGGGTCCAAGGGAGCCCGGAAAAGACTTCCATACATAAATCACAACTTAACCCGTTTGGCAAAAATATTTTCCACCTGGAAGGAAAAAGGCTAAAAAACTTGGTCCGGTAAGGCGGTGGCCGCAGACAAATTATCTTTCTTCCCCGCCCCGCCCGGGGTATATAATATAATGTTACCTAAAACTGGTTCCCGGCCGTGCGCCGGCAGGAGAGGACATAAATGGCCCTGAGCCGTGAGGAAGTGCTCCATGTAGCCGAGTTGGCTCGCCTGAGTCTCAGGCCCGAAGAAATCGAGATCTTCACCCGGCAGCTCAACGACATCCTGGCTTATGTGGAAAAACTGCAGGAATTGGACACGGCCGGGGTCGCGCCCCTGGCCCACGTGATTCCCGTGTTTAACGCCTTCCGGGAGGACGAGGTTAAGGAGGGCTTGCCCCTGGACCGGGCCTTGGAAAACGCCCCGGCCAGGGAGGATGATAATTTTCTGGTGCCCAGGGTTATTTGAGTGGGCTTATAAAATTTTCCTGTAGGGACTCTTCAGGTATTGTTGCACCATGACCTTAAGAAGCATTGAGGGTAACTCCCCATCCCTTGAGGGAAGGGGGTTGGGGGGAGAGTGGCAAGCCTTTTTTCAAATTAAAGAAAATCGCCACCCCCACCCTAACCCTCCCCCCTCAAGGGGGAGGGGAAAAGACTAAAGCTTGGAGAAGGTTGTTGCAAAGCAAAGGCTGGAAAGTCTGTGCCGCCGGTTAAAAAATTTTCCCATGAGAAAGCGCCATAAATGACGGAACCTTTATACCGCCTGAGTATCAGTAAGCTGGCCCCCCTCCTGGCCCGGGGCGAGGTCTCCCCGGTGGAGGTGACGGCCCAGTTGTTGGCGCGCATTAAAGAGCGCAACGGCGAGCTGAACGCCTATCTGACCGTGGATGAAACCGGGGCCCTGGAGCAGGCCCGGGAAGCCGAGGCCCGCCTGGGCCGGGGCGAGGCCTCGACCCTCACCGGCATCCCCCTGGCCCTGAAGGACGTCATGGTCACCAAAGGGCTCAGGACTACCTGCGCCTCCAAGATCCTGGAGAATTTCGTGCCGCCCTTTGACGCCACGGTCGTAACTCGTCTGCGCCGGGAGGGCGCGGTGATTCTGGGCAAGGCCAACATGGATGAGTTCGCCATGGGTTCCTCCACCGAGAACTCGGCTTACGGCCCCACCCACAACCCCTGGCACCGGGATTACATTCCGGGGGGCTCTTCCGGCGGCTCGGCCGCGGCGGTGGCCGCCGACCTGTGCGTCGCCTCCCTGGGCTCAGACACCGGCGGCTCCATCCGGCAGCCCGCCTCCCACTGCGGCGTGGTGGGGCTCAAGCCCACCTACGGCCGGGTCTCTCGTTATGGGCTGGTAGCCTATGCCTCGTCCCTGGACCAGATCGGCCCGATAACCAAAGAGGTACGGGACGCGGCGATTCTCCTTAACACCATTGCCGGCCATGACCCCAAGGACTCCACGTCGGTGCCCCAGGCGGCGCCGGACTATACCGCCGCCCTGGGGCGGGAGATCCACGGCCTGAAGATCGGCGTGCCCCGGGAATATTTCGGCCATGGCCTGGACCCGGAGGTGGAGGCGGCCATTCGAGCGGCCCTCAAGACCATGGACGGGCTGGGGGCGGATCTGATCGAAGTGAGCCTGCCCCATACTGAATACGCCGTGGCCACCTATTACGTGGTGGCGGTGGCGGAGGCCTCCTCCAACCTGGCCCGCTACGACGGGGTGAAATACGGCTTCCGGGCCGAGGGCAAGAACCTCATGGAGACTTACCTCAACACCCGCACCCAGGGATTCGGGGCCGAGGTGCGCCGGCGCATCATGCTGGGCACCTACACTTTGTCCTCGGGTTATTATGATGCCTATTACAAAAAGGGCTCCCAGGTCCGGGCGTTAATTAGGAAGGACTTCGAGACGGCTTTTCAGACCTGCGATCTCATCGCCTGCCCGGTGTCGCCCACCCCGGCCTTTCGCCTGGGGGAGAAGGTGGCCGATCCCCTGACCATGTACCTGTCGGACATCTTCACCATCTCGGCCAACCTGGCCGGGATTCCCGGGATTTCGGTGCCCTGCGGCTTCAGCTCTGTGGGCCTGCCCATCGGCTTGCAGCTCCTGGGGCCGCCCTTCGGGGAGGCCGACATCCTCCAGGCGGCCTACGCCTTCGAGCAGGCCACCGATTTTCATCGGCGCAAGCCGCCGTTTTGATATGGTTTTTGGCTTCAGTTAAATAAATTCAAGCTTTTGTTCTGGTTCCCAAGTTTAACTTGGGAACCAGAACAGGCTCAGCTTGGGAACCAGAAACAGCAGAATTTATCAGGGTTGGCATATGAAGCAGAAATATTGGCAAGCCGGGCTGCCGGCCATATTGATAGCGGCACTGTTGTTGGCGTCGGGGCCCGCCCCGGCCGCCGGGGAAGAGGCGGGAGGGAACCTCTCCCTGGACCAGGCCATCGGCGTAGCCTTGAAAGAGCATCCCTCGGTGAAGCAGTTCCGGGAGAATATGGCCGCCTCCCGGGAAGGTATCGGCGTGGCCAAGGCCAACTATTTCCCCCAGGCCAATTTTTTGGGAAATTATTATTACGGCAATGCCTTTGCCACTTCGCTGCGCCCCAAAACCTCATTGGCTCCCACGGGGGCGGCCCTGAGCGGCTCCGGCACCTCGAATGCGGCCGGCAACTTTTATTTTTACCAGTTCCAGGCGAACCAGCTACTCTACGACTTCGGCAAGACGCCGGGGACGGTGGCCGAATCCCGGGCCAACTTCAAGGGTTCGGAGCAGGATTATTTCGGCACCCGCCAGCAGGTGGTGCTGGACCTGCGCACCGCTTATTTCGGCTATCTGGCGGCCCGGCGGGCCATGCGGGTCCAGGAAGAGACGGTGCGGCAGAACCAGGAATTGACGAAACAGGCCCAGGGGTTCTACCAGGTGGGTTTAAAGGCCAAGATCGACGTCACCAAGGCGGAGGCCAACCTCTACCAGGCCGAGGCCAACCTGATTCAGGCCAAGAATAACGTGGAGCTGGCCCGGGTCACCCTGATGAATGCCCTCGGGATCAAGACCTGGCCTTACAAAGACGTTGATGATGTCCTGGAGGTGACTCCCCAGCCCCGGTCCCTGGAAGAATTGTTGACCCAGGCCAAGGAGCGGCGCCCGGAACTCCAGAAAAACCGCTATCAGCAGGAATTCAATCAGGCGGCCATTAAAGTGGCCCGGGCCGGCTTTTTCCCGACCTTCTCTTCCACCGCGGCCTACGGCTGGCAAAGCCTGGATCAGCCGTTTGCCACCCTGCCCAGTAACTGGTACGTGGGTGCGGCCATGACCTTCCCGCTCTTCAATGGCTTAGCCACCCGCTACTCGGTGGCGCAGAGTAAGGCGCAGTTGCGCGCCACGATAGAAAATTATGAGGTGCTGCGGCAGAACACTACCAAGGAAGTGAACCAGGCCTATCTCAACGTCAAATCCGGCTGGGAGCTCATCCGGGCCACCAAAAAGGCCATGGAGGCGGCCCGGGAGAACCTGCGCCTGGCCTGGGGCCGCTACCAGGCCGGGGTGGGCACCATCATCGAAGCCACCGACGCCCAGGTGCAGTTTTCGCAGGCGGAGCTCAATTTCGTCCAGGCCCTCTACAATTACCGGGTATTTGAGGCCCAGCTGGACAAGGCCGTGGGCAAACCGTATTGAGTTTCGAGTTTCGAGTTTCGAGTTTTGAGTTTTGAGTTTTGAGTTTGCCGTAGAGTTGGCGGTTCCCATATCGGCAAAACAGAAAACGGAAAACGGAAAACGGAAAACTGACCCTACCAGAGGCCCTCAGCGACCAACTTCTCTTTAAAATCCCCAGGCGAGACGAAAGGCCAGGCCACCAGGCCATGACTCCGGGCGGCGACCACAAAATCCATTTTGTCGTCGATGAAGAGAATTTGGGGCGGCGGCAGCCCGGCCTCCCGGATCAGGGCCTCGAAGATCCCGGCTTCGGGTTTGCGGCTGCCCTCCCGATAAGAGAGAATGAAGGCGCGAAAGTGCCTGAGCAGGCCGGAGAAATGCTCCTCGATGTACCGGAAGTGCAGGGGATTGGTGTTGGACAGCAGATAGAGGGGGTAACGCCGGGCCAGATACGCCGCCACCTCTTCCATATCCTCCAGTGGATCGAAGATCTCGGTCCACAGCTCGATGAAACGGGAGTAAGGCAGGTCCAGATGAAAGTGGGCCTGGAGGCGCCGGTGGAACTCCCGGGAGGAGAGGCGGCCGGTGTCGTAGCCGGGCTCCAGGCCGGTTTGAAACACCGCAGCATAGACTGCCTCGGGGCTCATTCCGGCCAAGGGGGCCAGGCGCCGGCAAAAGCGCAGATGGTCCACCGCGACCAGGACATTTCCCAGGTCGAAGGCGATGGCGGCGATGGCTGGGGAGGTGGCGGTCATAGACAAGAAATTTATAGCCTAAAATTTAAGAATGCCGTAATCATAAGATAGTGAATGAGAGATAGATTTCGCCAATCGGTGAGGTTTCCATGAAATCCGAAGGTTGGAAAAACCGGCTTTATTTCGGGGACAATCTCGATATCCTGAGGGATAAGGAGCAGTTTCCGGATGAGAGTGTGGATTTGATCTACTTAGATCCGCCTTTTAACTCGAATGCCACCTATAATATCCTGTTTGAGGAAAAGAGCGGGGAAAAATCCGCGGCGCAAATTACCGCGTTTGACGATACCTGGCATTGGGGCCTGGAATCGGAAAAGGCGTATCGCGAAGTAATCACCCGGGGGCCGGATAAGTTAGCGGCGCTGCTGGACGCCTTGAGGTCCTTCTTAGGTCCCAATGATATGATGGCTTATCTCACCATGATGGCGGTGCGCTTGGCGGAGTTGCATAGGGTATTGAAATCTACAGGAAGTATCTATCTACATTGCGATCCCACTGCCAGCCATTATGTCAAATTGCTAATGGATGCGGTTTTTGGAGCTAAAAATTTCCTAAATGAAATAGTCTGGTGCTATAAAGAAAGAGAGCGAATTCTATCCAAATGGAATAAGAAACACGATATTATTTTCTTTTTTTGTAAGGATGTTGATGCTCATAGGGTTTTTAACTGGCAAAAGGTTATGGAAGATTATTCAGAAGTGACTATTTCAAAATTTAAATACCAGGATGAAAAAGGACATTACCAGATTCGAGGACGGAATTTAAAAGGTTCGCCCATTCGTGCGGCTGATGGCTTAAGGCCGGAACATGAACAGATGTACCCTGGTTTGACATACCGTGATTACTTAGAAGAGCGGACCGGGGTCGCCCCGCGAGACTGGTGGGAAATTAATATAATTAACAAGGCTTCCAAAGAACGCCTGGGCTACCCGACCCAGAAGCCCGAAGCCCTTTTAGAGCGGATCATTCAAGCCAGTAGCAATGAAGGCGATGTGGTGTTGGATCCCTTCTGCGGCTGCGGCACGGCCATCGCGGTGGCGGAGCGCCTGCACCGCCGCTGGCTCGGAATTGATATTACCCATCTTGCCATCACCCTGATCAAAAACCGGCTGCGCACGGCCTTTGAAGACGAATTATCGGATTATTCTGTGATCGGAGTTCCTAAGGACCTGGCCAGCGCCCGGGCTTTGGCCAGGCAAAATCGCTACCAGTTCGAATGGTGGGCGCTGGGCTTGGTGGACGCCCGCCCGGCGCAAGAAAAAAAGAAAGGCGCCGATACCGGCATCGACGGCGTCATCAATTTCATCGACGACCCAAGCGGCAAGGCGAAGAGGCTAATTGTGCAGGTGAAAAGCGGCAAGGTTTCGGTCAATCAAGTTCGAGACCTGAAGGGCGTCCTGGAGCGCGAGAAGGCTGCCATCGGCGCCTTTATCTCGCTGGCGGAACCGACGGGACCCATGTCGAAAGAAGCCGCCACCGCCGGCCTTTATGAGCCGACGCATTTGCCTGGACTGGAATTCCCCCGCCTCCAGATTTTAACCATTGAAGAACTATTGGCGGGAAAAAAATTGGAATATCCCAGGATTGCGCCGGACGTCACCTTTAAGAAAGCTCCGCGTCAACGGAAAGGGCCCACTCCGGAGGATAAGCAGAATAATCTTTTATAGGTTCAACCAAACGTCTGCCCCAGGTAGAGAGCAATAAGCAACCCCAATGATTCGGCGTCTCATCCGGCAAGACCTGGCCTGGGCCGGGTTTATCTTGATATTGGCTGCGTCCTTCGGGCTCGGGCAGCAGTGGCGGTTGGTGCGCCTATCCTGGACCGGGGGCCTGCCGGCCCACCTGGAGTTGCAACGCGAGCAGCGCCGCCGGACGGAATTCCAGGGAGTGCCGACCTTGAACCTGGCTCAGGCGTATGAACTATTTCAGCAGGGGCAGGCGCTGTTCATCGACGCCCGGAACGCTGAGGAATACGCCGAATTGCACATTCCCGGCGCCGTCCATCTGTCCCCGTGGGACCTGAAGGAGCAGGGAGCCCGGCCCCTGGCCGGCGTCCCCATGGAGCGCCAACTGGTGGTCTACTGCGGCCAGATCAACTGCGACGCGGCCCTGAAGGTGGCGGAGAACCTCCAAGCCCTGGGATTCAGGCGGGTGGCCGCCTTTCTGGGCGGCTTTCAGGCCTGGGACCAGGCCGGCTATCCGGCGGATACGAGTAAATGATCTGGGGGGAAAAGGGGAAAAGGTTAAAGGGGAAAATGGAACAACCCCTCTTACCCATTTCCCCGTTTCCCCTTTTCCCCCTGGTCGATTAATGAGGTTTAGATCGCTTGAGCCTATCAATTAAGACAATCCTGTTGCGCCTGTTGGAAATAATTCTGGGAGGGCTCTTTTTTTACGCCGGGTATCTAAAACTTCTGCGCCCCGAAGATTTTGCCGAGGCGGTGCTGGCTTATCGGCTCGTCCCCATTTCCCTGGTAGGGGCGATGGCGGCCGTGTTGCCGTGGCTGGAGGTGGCGGCCGGCCTGTTCCTGGCGGTGGGCCTGAAAAGGCGCAGTTGCCTGCTGCTGTTGGGGTTGCTGACCGGGGGCTTTTTACTGGTCATGCTGGTCACCCTGGCCCGGGGGTTGAAGATCGACTGCGGCTGCGGCCTCTTTTTCACCCGGCAGGTGGGCCTGGTGCCGATTCTGGAGGATGCCGTCATTTTGTTGGGCGCGGCGGGATTGTACTATTGGGAATTGACCGGGGCCGGTGAGGGCACAGCAAGCTGTGCCCCTACAAAGGCTTAGGGTGCCTTTCTCGAAACTCGAAACTCGAAACTCAGATATGGCAAGATTTTTCAACTTTTACGATCCCCTGGAAAAACGTTACGTCTTCAACAGCTTCCTGGTGGTGGTGGCCCTGGTGGAGATTCTTATCCTGGTCTTCACCCTCATCTGGCAGATCGATTTTGAGGGGATCTTTGGGGCGCAGGCCAGAACCCCGGTGCCCTTCCCCTGGAAAGAGTATCTCCTGGCCAGCTTTGTCGCTCCCGTCGCCCTGCTTTTCCTGTTCGGCCTCATCATCCAGGGCTTCGAAGTCTTTTGTCAGGAGCCGCCGGCGCCCTCCCGGGGGAAGGGTCTGGGCGCCGGGATCTGGAGGGTTCGCTATCTCCTGGGCCTGCTGGTCTTTATGGCCGTGTTAATTTTCATATTTCAAGGCAAGACCGCTCTTGCCATGATCGCGTCGGGCATCAAGGCCATCGGCCTGGGGGGCTCTTATTTCCTCATCGCCCTGTTGGTCCTGGGATTGCTCTATCTTTGGGTGCGCCTGATCCTGCGCTACCGCTTGCAAAAAAAAGCCATGGAATACCAGTATCTCCTGACCCTGGCCCAGCGTCACGGGGTCATCGTCATCGACCCCAAGGCCCACCCGGAATTGGCCGCCGGGCAGGCGCAGTCCGGAGAAAAAAATTATTTGGCCGACGCGGCCCCGCCTCTTCTGCAAACTCCCGATCCCCAACGAGAACCTGACCCACAATAATCTAGCAGACTTGTGAAATTTTTCCTTTACTTCGGGTAGCATTCTGGGGTATGAAATGAAAATTCGACTAACGGGTGATGGGACCCAAAATAGGGTAGGGTAGGTGAGGATCGTTTCACCTAACTCTCGGCAATACCCTTAAACCATTTAAGGAATTAATACTTTTAATTTTAGGAGGATAGCAGACGGTATGGATATTATGACTTTTGCCTTGATTTGTGGCGCGGTGGGCGTGGCGTACGGCTTGTTCACCACCACCTGGGTGCTGAAACAGGACGCGGGGAGTCCCCGGATGCAGGAAATTTCCGCGGCGGTGCGGGAAGGTGCCAACGCCTTCTTGAACCGGCAGTATAAGACGGTGGCCATGGTGGGCGCGGTCATTTTCGTGCTCCTGTTCGCCCTGGGCAAATTCACCGCCATCGGCTTCATCATCGGCGCGGTGGGATCGGCCCTGTGCGGCTACATCGGCATGTACGTGGCCGTGCGCAGCAACGTGCGCACCGCCCAGGGAGCCTATACCAGCATGGCCCACGCCCTGAAAATTGCTTTTCGGGGCGGCTCCGTCACCGGCATGCTGGTGGTGGGCCTGGCCCTGTTGAGCGTCGCCGGTTACTACAAGTTCCTGATGGCGGTGGATCCCAAAGTGGCCATGCACGCCCTCATCGGTCTGGGCTTCGGCTGCTCCCTGGTATCGGTCTTCGCCCGGTTGGGCGGCGGCATTTACACCAAGGCGGCGGACGTGGGCGCCGACCTGGTGGGTAAGGTGGAAGCGGGCATCCCCGAAGACGACCCCCGGAACCCGGCGGTTATCGCTGACAACGTGGGCGACAACGTGGGTGACTGCGCCGGTATGGCCGCCGACCTTTACGAGACCTACGTCGTGACCCTGGTGGCCGCCATGCTCCTGGCCTATACCGTGTATGGCGCCGGCTCGAATGCCATCGTCTTCCCCATGGTCATCGGCGGGGTGTCCATCATCGCCTCGGTGATCGGCACTTATTTCGTCAAATTGGGAAAAGGCGAGTACATCATGGGCGCCCTGTATAAAGGTTTGGCTGCTTCCGGTATTTTGGCAACCATCGCTTTTTATTTCCTGGTCAACAAGTTCATGGCCGGCGTGGCGGCCAAAGCGGTGGGCAATACGCCCGGCTATGTCATTCCGCCATTTAACGTCTTTCTGCTAGCGGTCATCGGGCTGGTCCTCACCGGCCTCATCGTGATGATTACCGAATACTTCACCTCCAAGAGCTTTGCCCCGGTGAAGTCCATCGCCCTGGCCTCCACCACCGGCCACGGCACCAACATTATTCAGGGGCTGGCCATCTCCATGAAGTCCACTGCTCTGCCGGTGCTGGTGATCGTGGCGGCCATCCTGGCGGCCTTCCAACTGGGTGGCGGCGCGGCCCATGCAGGGAACGGCCTCTATGCCATATCCCTGACCGCGGTGGCGCTGCTCTCCATGACCGGCATGGTGGTGGCCATCGACAACTACGGGCCCATCACCGACAACGCCGGCGGCATCGCCGAGATGGCGGAACTGCCGGAGGAGATCCGGAACATCACCGATCCCCTGGACGCGGTGGGCAACACCACCAAGGCCGTCACCAAGGGTTACGCCATCGGCTCCGCCGCTCTGGCCGCCCTGGTGCTCTTCGCCGAGTACTCCCGGTCCTTCCCCGCCGGGCTGAGCTTTGAGCTCTCCGATCCCCGGGTGCTCGCCGGCCTGTTCATCGGCGGCCTGCTGCCCTATATCTTCGCCGCCCTATGCATGCAGGCCGTGGGGAAGGCCGCGGGTAGCGTGGTGGAAGAAGTGCGGCGCCAGTTCCGGGAAATCCCCGGCATCATGGAAGGCACCGGCAAACCCGAATACGGCACCTGCGTGGACATCGTCACCAAGGGCGCCCTTCGTGAGATGATGGTGCCGGCCCTGATCCCGGTGCTGTCCCCCATCATCGTGGGCTTCTGCCCGGGCCTGGGTCCCGTGGCCCTGGGCGGCATGCTCATCGGCTCCATCGTCACCGGGCTGTTCGTGGCCATCTCCATGACCTCAGGCGGCGGCGCCTGGGATAACGCCAAGAAGGCCATCGAAGACGGCCTCTACGGCGGCAAGGGCTCCGATGCCCACAAAGCGGCCGTCACCGGCGACACCGTCGGCGACCCCTACAAAGACACCGCCGGCCCGGCCATCAACCCGATGATCAAGGTCGTCAACATCGTGGCCCTGCTCATCGTGCCTCTGCTCATCAAGTACGCTGGTTAATAAAGGTAAATCAGTAGGGTGCGCCCGGCGCACCACAATCGAAGTTAACAGCCGGCCCCGGAAATGGGGCCGGCTTTTTTTTATGGGCCCATCGTCTCGGCAACCAGTGGAAAAGTATGTTAATATGAAAAGTTGAGAGATGGAGGAAATAGTCATGAGCCTTAATGAAATCCTGCGGGAAAAGCGGGAAGAAATCTTAAAGATCGCCGCCAAACACGGGGCCTACAATGTTCGCATCTTCGGCTCCGTGGCCCGGGGGGAGGCGAATGAACAGAGCGATGTTGATGTGTTGGTGGAATTAGAGCCGGTTCGCAGCCTTCTTGATTTGGGTGGGTTGCTGATGGACCTTGAGAATCTTCTAAGACGCAAGGTCGATGTAGTGACTGTGAGGGGTTTAAAGAAAAGGATTCGCGAACGGGTGCTTAAAGAAGCGGTGCCCTTATGAGAGATGACCGGGAAAGGCTAAAAGATATTTTGGAGGCGGTAGAGCTAATAGAAAAATATGTGGCCAAAGGCCGCGCCGCCTTCGAGCAGGACGAACTGATCCAAATATGGTTCTTACGACATCTTCAAATCATCGGCGAAGCTTCCCGGGCCTTATCTACGAATATCAGGGAAACCCAGCCTGAAGTCCCTTGGGCCAAAATTATCGGTATGCGCAATATTCTGGTGCATAATTATTTTGAGATCGATTTGCCCGTTGTCTGGAACGCGGTGGAGCGCGAGTTGCCAGAATTAAAGAGGCAAATTACTTCTATAATTAAAGAATTGGGAGAGGGGTAAATAGACGCCTGGAAAAATCAGCTTTTTGTTGCGGCAATCTGGATATTCTGTGGGCAACCGCATCCAGTTGGAAAAAGATAAGGCATTGACTCATTGATTGATTCTACAAATGAGGTCGGAACTGTTCGTAAAGGCGAATGGCCTTTCCTGGTGGGTCTGGCCCTCATGGGGCTGGTGCTCTTTTTTTACCGCCTGGGGGCGCCGGGATTGATGGACCCGGACGAAGGCAGGTATGCCGAGATCGCCCGGGAAATTTTTCTCCTCCATGATTGGCTCATCCCCCACCTGAATCTTTCTCCCTATTTGGAAAAGCCGCCCCTGGTCTACTGGCTCACCGCCTTAAGCTTCAAGGCCCTGGGGGCCAGCGAGCTGGCGGCCCGCCTGCCTTCGGCCGCCAGCGCCCTGGGCGGCTTGTTTCTGGCCTACTGGTTGGGAAGGTGCCTGTGGGGGCCGGCGCTGGCCTTCCTGGGCGCCACGGTGCTGGCCACCTGCTCCGGCTATGTGGTCCTGGGAAGGCTCCTCACCCTGGACATGACGTTCTCGTTTCTCCTCAATCTCGCCATTGCCCTGGGCTACCTGGCCCTGAGCCGGGAGCGGCGGGAGCTGTGGCCCTGGGCTTACGGGGCCCTGGGCCTGGCGGTGCTCGCCAAGGGGCCGGTGGCCCTGGTGCTGGCCGGGCTCATCTGGGGAATTTGGGTTCTAATCCAGCGCCGCTCCTGGCGGTCGCTGGTGCAGCCGCGAGGCTGGCTCATCCTGGCGGTGCTGGTGCTGCCGTGGTTTGGCTATGTGCAGTGGCGCTATGCGGATTTTTTCCGGTATTTTATCCTGGAGCACCATGTTGGCCGCTTTCTGACCCCGGCCATCCATCCCGAGCCCTTCTATTATTACGGACCGGTGCTGTTGGGCTTGCTGCTCCCCTGGAGCTGGCTCCTGCCCTGGGTGCTGGTTTCCCGGGGTGCGGGACGGAACCCCGACCCTGACAAAATTTTTCTGCTGATCTGGGCCGCGGTGGTGGTGGTTTTCTTTTCACTGTCCCGGGGCAAGCTGGCTCCGTACATCCTGCCGGCCCTGTTGCCCCTGGCCTTGATCGTGGGAGAGGGTCTCGGCAGTCTCAGCGATTCGGTGCGCACCTGGGCCGCCGACCCCGGCCTCCGCATCAGCCTGTGGGCCTGGACCCTGGCCGGCTTGAGCGCCGTGGCCCTCTTGCTCTGGCCGCAGACCACCTTGGCCCAGGCCTTGAGCCGCGCCAATCTGGCCCTCCCTTATCTGCTGTTGGTGGCCGCGGTCTTTACCCTGACGCCTCTGGTCACCCTGGTGGGCCGGCGCCTAAGCCCGCTTTTTTTGGGGGCCCTGATCCTCAGCGCCCTCTTGCCCGCGGGCCTGGACCGGCTGAGCCTCCAGCGCTCGCCCCGGGAGTTGGGCCGCATGGTGCAGTCCCTCTGGCAGCCGAACGCCGCCCTGGTGGGGGTGTACCTCTATTCCCAGGGGCTGTCTTTTTATAGCGGCCAGGCCTTCCATCTCCTGGACTTCCGGACGGAGCTGGATTTTGGCCGCAAGCTGAGACCGGAGAAGGACCTGTACTTCGCCGGCGTCCATGAGATGGCGGAGTTTGCCGGAACCCGGCCCCAGGTCTTCTTCTATGTCAAGGAGCACGACCTGGAGAGCCTGAAACCGGCACTGCCGGGGAAAATCCAGCTCCTGGCCCGGCAGAGGGATTGTCTTTTGCTGGCCTATCAGAGAGAATAGTGAGCGGTGAGCAGTGAGCAGTGAGCAGTGAGCCGAGAAACCTTGTATAAGTAACTATGGAGCGCCGTCGAGGATAGAAATAGACCACCCCTGGACCATCCGCCCAGCCATGCCTTTAATCATCTACCGCTATCTCCTGATGGAAATCTTGCCGCCTTTTTGGGTGAGCCTGCTGGCCTTTACCTCCATCGTCTTTTTGGGCCGGCTGATGAAGATCACCCAGATGATCGTAGTGAAAGGGGTGGGGCTGCTGGAGGTCTTGCAGACCTGCCTCTATCTGCTGCCGTATCTGCTGGTCTTTACCCTGCCCATGGCGGCCACGGTGGGAATTCTGCTGGCCCTGACGCGCCTCACCGTGGATCATGAGGTGACGGCCCTCAAAACCGCGGGTCTGAGCTTTACCCAACTGCTGCCTCCCATCCTGGGATTCTCTCTGGCTGCGGCCATGCTGACCCTGTTCCTTACGGTCTTCGGCAGCCCCTGGGGCCAGCAGGCCACCCGGGACCTGCTGAAAAATGTGGCCAAGAAACGGGCCGACCTGGGCATCCAGGAGCAGGTGTTCAACACCGATTTCCACGGCCTGATGCTTTTCGTCAACCGGGTCGCCTCCCGGGAGGGCAACCTGGAAGGCATATTTGTGTACGACTTCCGGGACGAGGAAAACCCCAACACGGTTTACGCCCAGTCGGGGCAGTTGAGCTACGATCCAGAGCAGGAATCCATGATGATTCAGCTTTTTGACGGCCGGGTGTTCCGCTGGGGCAAAGAGGAGAAGGACCCGACCCGTTGGCAGATGGTGGAGTTCAAGACCTATCGGCTCCCCTTGCAGCTCTTCAGCTCTCCCTTGAAGGGGGGCAAGTCGGAGACGGAGATGTCCCTGGGGGAATTGTGGGCCACCATGTCCAGGGAGCCGCGGGGCTCGGACCCTCATAACCGGGCGGTGGTGGAGTTGAACCAGCGCTTTGCCATGCCCGTAGGGGCGCTGATCCTCTGCCTGATAGCCATGCCCCTGGGCCTGAGCCACCGGCAGCAAGGCCGCACCTGGGGCCTGATCGTGGGGCTGGCCATCTTTCTGGTCTATTATATCATCTTCACCGCGTCCTGGCGCCTGGCCCTCAACTTCAAGATGGACGCCGCTCTGGCGCCATGGACCTCCGATATTCTCTTTATCTGGGTGGCCCTGTTTCTGTGGTATCGCACCGTGCGGGAACTGCCGTTGTTGCCGGACGCCTTGAACTGGCGGCGCTGGCTGCATAGGGGTCAGGGGTCAGGGGTTAGGGATTAGTAAAAGCTTTTCTAATCCCTGGTCCCTAACCCCTGGCCCCTACTTCAACATCTCCAGGATTTCTTCGGTCTTTTCCTTTAGCAAGACCGCATCCTGGCGGGTCTCCACGTTCAGACGCAGTACCGGCTCGGTATTGGAGGGGCGCAGATTGAAGCGCCAGTCGGGAAACTCCAGGCTGAGGCCGTCGGTGCGGTCCTCTTTTGGGGCCTGGGCGCGGTAAAAGGTTGCCACTCGCCGGATCGCCGCCTCGGGGTCCGGCAGCCGGCGGTTGATTTCGCCGCTCACCGGAAACCGGGCCAGCCGTTCCGCGACCAAGTCCGACAGGGGCCGGCCGGTGCGGCTCATGACCTCCAGCACCAGCAACCAGGGGATCATACCGCTGTCGCAGTAAGCGAAATCCCGGAAGTAGTGGTGCCCGGACATCTCCCCGCCATATAGGGCATTTTCGGCCCGCATGCGCTCCTTGATGAAGGCGTGCCCGGTCTTGCTCATGATGGGGACGCCGCCGGCGGTCTTGACGACTTCAATGGTGTTCCAAGTGAGCCTCGGGTCGTGAATGATGGCGGCGCCGGGATGGCGAGGTAAGAGGGCCTGGGCCAGGAACCCCACGATATAATAGCCCTCGATAAAGTTTCCCTGCTCATCGAAGAAGAAACAGCGGTCGAAATCGCCGTCCCAGGCGAGACCGGCGTCGGCCCGGTGACGGCGCACCGCTGCAGCGGTGGCCCGGCGGTTCTCCGGTAGGAGCGGGTTGGGAACGCCGTGGGGAAAGGACGGATCCGCCTCGTGATG
>Ga0315282_10001679_pt1 | contig 41520 bp, 35 predicted proteins | sample YL17G07_20_MG_FD_203693 | JGI IMG/M metagenome (GOLD analysis project Ga0315282, IMG submission 203693) | Sediment microbial communities from Yellowstone Lake, YNP, Wyoming, USA - YL17G07_20 | ecosystem: Environmental > Aquatic > Freshwater > Lake > Sediment | place: USA: Wyoming | collected...
GGGTCGAGTGGCAGGGGGAGGGCCGACAACTCCTCGCTCGTTCTGGGGGTGAGGGTAACTCGGGTGTAGGCCGCATTCCCGGCGCGCACGCGCTGCCGGTCCTGGAGGTGCAGGGCGCGGCTCCGCTCCTCATACGTCTGCCGAAGCTGCGCGTCTACTTCGGGAGTGATGGTCTCGCCGAGAAGTCCCCGAAGGGCGAACTCGTCACTGAGGCGCGGGAGGACAGGGGAGAGGGCAATGATGGTGTTCCCCGCCTGGGGGCCTGCGGGCACGATGGGGCCCGGATAGCTGAGATCCCAGTACAACCAGAACTCGCCTTGGCCAAACACGCCGCAGTGGATCCCGGAGAGCGTCACGCCTGACCGAAACTCCTCCGGGCCGACGACCTGGGTGGCAAGGGCTTTCTGCTCCTCGGTGAGGGCCGAACTGCGCAGGCGCGCCCCCTGCCCGAACTCGGAAAGCGTTTCCTCGGGGAGAGAGAGGAGGAGTTGGGCGGCGGTGCGACGTCGGGGGTCGAGGAGGGCGAGGAGGAGGGAGTCGTCGGATCCCCGGTACCTGGCGATGGCCTCCTCCCGGCTGAGGGCGAGGGTGGCCCCCACCTCCCGGAGTCTCGCCATGCCCTGCCGAAAGTCCGCGGTCCTCTTCGCTTGCTCCTCCTCGTGGCGCCGCTGGGCGTCCTGGCGCTCTTCCCGCGCGAGCAGGGCGAGGGGGTCGGTGCTGCACGACGGGGAGAGGAGCTGATACACCGTAGACTCACCCGTCCGGCTGACGATGAAACGGGCGTCCAACACCCACGCGAGTTGGACCAGCAGGTCCCGAAGCGCGGGCGGGTGGTCGGGGTTGAGATAGAGGGTGACGCGCACCCGGGCGTCCGGCTCCGGGGTGAAGAAGGTGAGGGTCACGCCGGTCTGCGCCCGAAGGTCCTCGAACACCTCGGCCAGCGTCACGCCCGGAGCCCAGAACTTCACCGGGCGGTCGAGGCGCGCGTCGTAGAGCTTCCCGCCAACGAGCGAGTCCTCGGGCGTCCACAGGTTCAAGGAGGTGCCCTCGGCGTGGGCGACGCCGGCCAGGGCGAGCAGGAGGCCGGCCGCGAGGAGGGCGGCACATAGGGTGAGCCGGGTCTTCATGGTTGGTTAGACGCATTTCCGGAGGGGATGGTTCCACCTGAGGGAGGGGGGAGGAGGCGAGGCGAGCCGCCAATACGAGGCATGATTGGGAAATGAGCAGTCTGTCCTCGAATTACCAGGCCGGGGGTGCCGAAGGCAGGGCCAACCGCCCCGAGGCAAGCTTGCCATTCCGCAGGTGATGCGGTACCATCTGGCAGACCAGGCCTTCTCTGGCATCCCCAGCAGGCGAGGCCGCACGGGGGCCCGTCGTCGTGAGAGTGAACCGGCGTCTGCCGCTGCTGCCGTCTCTGTCCGACATCAAGCGTCAGTCCCTGCGCTTGGTGCTCTCGTTCGTTCTGGCCCTGACGTACGTTGAGCGCCTGGTGATTGCTTTCGTCGTGGCCACTCCGAGGCCGGGACATCTGGGCACGCTTCGGGGCTTCGTCGGTGACCCGCTCGGGAGGCAGATGATCGGCCTACTGTTGGTGAGCTGGCCGGTCATGTTCATCGTGCTCGCCCTGGAGAGAAAGCACCTTCGCCTGCTGCAGTTGTGGGCGTGGCTGGCGCTTCGGCGGCGTGTGCGGAAGATCGTCCTTAAGGCAGCGACCTACTACCGCTACGCGTTCGTGATCATCGTCGCGGGGGCCGTCTGGCTGCTACTGGCGGGTTCGCCACTGCCCGCGTTGCGTACCCATGCGCCTGAAGTGGGCAGAGGCGCCTTCTGGGCGGTGGCGGCGGCCCTCGGACTGCTGTTCCTCATCTGGCTAACGCGGGCGCTACGGCCTCCCGAGGGCGATCACGACCTGCGGGAGAAGGCCTATGAATGGTCGGCCGCCAATGTGCTGCTATACGTGTACGTGGGGGCCTTCGGCGGAGCCCTGTACTGGGCCGGTCGCGGCTCTCCGGGCCGTTTTGAGGCGGCGCTCCCAGAGGTGGCGATCCTGTCGGTCATTACGGCCTTCCTGGTGAGTGGGCTGTCCCGGTGGTGTGAGGCCTGCACGACAGTGCCTGAGCGGCAGAGGTGGCTGTCCTTCGCGTTCATGTGGTTGGCAGGCCTCGCGGTAGCCATTGTCGCTTTGATGTTCGCCGACGGCTACGAGAACATACTGAGTTTGGGCGACGACGTGCTGAAGAGAGACTGGCCGAATGTGTGGGCCATCTATCCACACGATTGGCAGCGAAACTTGATGCGTACCCACAGTAGGTGGCGGGACTGGGGGCTGGTCTTTCTGACGATATTCATGTTCAGCTGGAGTGTGGTGAAGACGTTCGGCAGGCCACCCGCGCGCGATACGGACTACCAAATCTGAGCGCCGCGCGGACGTGAACGGGGAGCACCGGGAGACGCTTTCTTTCCCTGGAGGGCTAATTCGGGGACAGACTACTCATTTCGGCGCGTGAGGCGATTTGCCAGCAAATGGCATGATTGGGAAATGAGTAATCTGTCCCCGGATTACTTGACGCGCGCGGCGGGGTGGCCTACTATACCAAGACGCGTTCGGGCTGGTCGCCGGGCGGGAGATCGGGAAGCTGCCGGAAGAGGAGGAGCACCGTGCACGTGCGAGTGATGTGCTGGGCGATGGTACTGGTGATGGCAAGTGCGCTGGCGTGGGGGGCGGGGGCAACGGCGTCCGCGGGAGCGGAGGGGAAGGCGGCCGGACCGGCCGTGCAGCAGGCGAAGCTGAAGGTGAACGGAACGGTTTCCGAGGTTCCAGTGCGAGTGGTGGAGGGGACGCCGATGGTGGCGGTGCGGGCGGCGATGACCGCGATGGACGCGAAGGCGACGGTGGCGGTGGCGGCGACAGGTCCGGAGATCATGCTCCGGCGGCCGCAGGCGATCGTTCGGTTTGCGGCCGGGGCGAAGCAGATGGTGGTGGACGGACAGACAGTGGCCCTGGCGACGCCGGCGATCGTGCGACAGGGGAGCACGTTCGTGCCGGGCGCGGTGCTGCAGGCGGCGTTCCCGGAGCTGGACGTGGCGCTGACCTATGACGCGGCGAGCGGGACGGCCTTCCTGACCTACAAGGCGAAGCCGCCGAAGGTGAAGCCGGCCGCGGTGGTGCTGGGGTCAGGTCCGGCGCCGCCTCCGGCGGTGACGCCGGCGGCGAACGCGGGCGCGGCGTGCGCGGCCGGTTCCGGCGACAAGGGAGTGCCGACGCAGGAGTTCGGGAAGGCAGGCGCGAAGGTGGAGATTCTGGCCCTGCTGCCGATCACGCACGGGTGTCACGTGCGGACAGAGGCGGAGCTGAAGAAGGCCTACCAGGCGCATCCGAACGACATCCACCTCACCATCGTGGACCTATTCGGGCCGGAGGCGTCCAAGTACCTTCCCAAGGTCGGCGGCTGGGGCCGCGCGGTGGTGAGCATCAACGGGAAGACGACCTTCCAGTACAACGGGCGGACGGTCAGCATCGAGAAGCCGGAGGGGGGCACGTACCAGGTGACGGATATTGGGCCGATTATCGAGGGGGAGATCGCGGCGAAGAAGTAGGGAAGAGGGAAGAGGGAAGAGGGAAAGCAGGGGCTGTGTCGGGCCCCTGCCCTTTGCTATGTGGGGGCAGGGAATCGGGAATCGAGAATCGAGAATCGGGAGGGAAGGCTAGGCCGGAGGGGGGTTCGCGGCGGTGTACTGGAGGAGGGAAGAGGTAGTAGGGAGGGCAGGGGCCTAGTTGGGTCCCTGCCCTCTTCTGACGTGAGGGGTCAGTGCGCGGCGACGTACTGGAGGACGCGGCCTTTGCCGCCGACGAGGAGGGCCTGGGCGGAGGTGTTGGGGAGGGGGAGGAGGGCGAGGGCGGCGGCGGGCTCGGAGAGGGTCTCGCGGTAGACGAGTCGGGCCTGCGCGTCGTAGATATAGAGAATCGCCTGATTTGATAGCTGACGGGTGATAAGCAGTGCGAGGTGGGGGGGAAGGTTTGACTGAAGCTGGACGTAGGTGGCGCGGATCGGGTCCGTGCGGGAGGCGCCGGGGGCGTCGAGCTTGGCAAGCACCTTGCTCGCGGCGTCCACTACCTGAACGGTGTCATCACCCGGAACCAAGAGGCGAAGCGGGGTGGCCGTGGGACTCGGCCAGGGGGCGAGGGCGAACTGGTTCGCGTAGCCGCCCCACCCGGCGCGGGCCGCGCCCGAGAGGACGCGGCCGGTGGCGTCCCGCACCTTGAGCCGGCCGCCGGCGTTGGTGTGGACGATGCTGGGGCGACCGGTCCCGGTAACGTCGCCGATTTCGACGTGCCAGACGTTGCCGTCGGACTGGCGCCACCGCTCCTTGCCGGCGCGGTCGAGGAGGTGGACGCCTCCCCCGCCGTTCATGCCGACGGCGAACTCGAGGTAGCCGTCGCCATCCACGTCGCCCGCGGCCATGTCGTCCGCACCGCCCGGTGCTGGGGAGCGCCAGCGGACGGTGCCGTCATGGTTCAGCACGAGCGGCGCCGAGGTCCAGCTACCCCTGTTCATGAACTCGCACGTGCCGTCCTTCTCCACGTCAATGACGTCCACGCGGGAGTAGCGGTCGGCGAAGGTGAGGGAGGAGACAGGCGTCGCGTCCCGGGCCAGGAAGGTGGCGCCTTCCCGGCCGGCGACCACGAAGGCGACCTTGGGATTCGGATCGAACTTGCCGGCAGCGATGTCGGTGACGGGGCCGGTCTGGAGGTTGTCGGCGAAGACGCGGCTGGCAACAAACCCACTCCCAACCGAGACACCGACCGGGCCGGCCTCGCGCTCTCTGGAGGCGCGGGAGACCGCCGGGCGCAACACCTTCGCCCACAGCACCAGCGCCAAGACCGCGCCCAGGACGGCCACGACCACGCACCCGATACCACACCCCAGGAGGACGTTTTTCGTCGTACGGTTCATGGACCGAACCCCTCTCGCATCAGTGTGCGCAGTGGCCTACAGCCGGACGTTTCCTTCGGCGAGTCGCGACCGTCCTCCTGTAGGCAGGCCTGCCGGCGTGCTAGGTGACGATCAGACCGTGAACGAAGTACCCCTCCTCGTCCGCGGGGAGTTGCACCGGGCGGGAGCCGTCGGGAAGGACGACGCCGGAGGGGGCGTTGGCAGGTTCGCCGCTGGCGTGCATGGCATTGATCTGGACGATGGGCAGGTCGAGGACGCGGGACCACATGGCGGCGGAGGCGTCGAGGAAGGTCTGGTGGCGGAGGTCGCGGCCGGAGTTGATGGCGTGCAAGATGAACTGGGCGCCGAGCTGCTGGAGCTGCCAGGCGAGGTAGGGGTTGGGGAGGGTAGTGAAGCCGGGGGTGGCCCAGAGGTCGTTGCAGACCAGGCAGCCGAAGCGAAGGCCGTTCCAGTCGAAGGTACGCAGAGGCGCGTCCGCAAAGTCCTGCATCTCGCCGCTGCCGGGGTGGGAGAGGGAGGAGCAGCGGAGGATCTTGGCGTGGGAGCCGAGGTATTCGCCCTCGGGGGCATAGACGCGCACCTGGTTGTAGGCGCGCTCGGCGTCGTCCGTCTGCACCTCGCGGAAGCAGGTGCCGAGGGCGAGGCCGACGCGCAGGCCGCGGGCGGTGGCGGTGACGCGGGCGAGGGCGGCCTCCACCTCCAGGCGATCGAAGGCGGCGGTGTAGCCGGAGAGCGAGCCCTCGGGAGTGAGGAGGAAGTCGGCCCCATCGGAGGCGGCGCGGGCAATCCCCTCGAGAATCCGCCCTTCGTTTCCAGCGACGTCTTCGGTGACCAGCATTTGGAGCGCGGCGATCTTGACGGTGCGCGACATGTCCGGCCCCTCTGTGCTTCTCTCCAGGAATCACTACCTCACCTTGGCGTACTCTTCTTCGATCCGGCGAGAGAGGTGATCGAGAAGGGCGGTCATGAGCCGCTCGCCGAGGGCGGGGGAGGCGGTAGCAGCCAGGTCCTCCGACCAGCGCCAGGTGCCCTGGGGGGAGTGGAAGCCCCAGGGATTGTCACGGTAGGGATAGACGTGGGGGATTTCGAGCTCCGGCGTGAGCTTGTCCATCTGCACCAGCTCGGGGCGGGCCACCATCATGAGCGAGGTCTCGTACTTGTCGGCGTGGTCGGGCTCGCAGGGGAGGCCGGAGAAGTCGGTGCCCTCGTACTCGGGCTGGGCGATGATGCGCACGGAGGAGCGGGCCGTGTACTCCTGTGCGGCCTCGGTGATGGTCTCGACCTGGTAGGGGCCGTAGTGACCGGTGAGGAAGACGATGAGCTTGGCGCCCATCTTCTCGAGGTTCTCGAAGAACTCGGCGAGGAGGCGCTTGACGAGGTCTTTGCTGAAGGTGATGGTGCCGAGCATCTCGTCGAAGCCGACGACGCCGAACCAGTTCTGGGGGAGGAGGAGGGCGCCGGTGCGCGCGGCGAGGCGCTCGGCGATGGCGCGCATTTTGAGGGCGTCGGTGCCAAGGGGGAGGTGGTCGCCGTGCCACTCGAGGATGCCGGTGGCGAGGATGACGACGGGCTTCTCCTCCATGGCGGCGCGGAACTCGGCGGGGGTCATCTCTTCGGCTTTGAACTTGCGGGGCATGGACATGGAGGCTAATTCGGGGACAGACTACTCATCTCCTACCTCACCCCCGTCGGGGGCGGTGGCGGCTGCCGGGAGATAAGTAGTCTGTCCCCGAATTAGCCGCTTCGGCTTGGGTCCGCGGGAGAGGGGCCGAAGGCGCCGCTGGAGCAACTCCTCCAGGGCGGTAAGGAAGGAGTCCGAGCCGCACGGGCGGCCGGTGTGGGTCTGTCGGCGGAGGTAGGCGATGGCGGCACTCTCTTCATCGCCGAGCCAGGCAGCCCAGTCGGCGATCACGCCGGGCGGCGGGAAGGCTGCAGAAAGGACGGGGTGGGGCCGCGTGCGGGCCAAGTGCGCCTGGGCGCTGCTCCAGGGGTAGTCCGCGGCGTGGGTCACCATGCCGGCTCGCGCGGCGTTGCGCTCGACGTAGCGCACAGCCGCCCACAGATGTGCCTCGTCGAGCACGCAGGAGAAGAACCGCCCCTGCCACAGATGCCCCGACACGCCCTGCGTGCGGTTGACATAGGAAGCGTAGGCCGCGTGGGCGTCGCGGAGGGCACAGGCCAGCGCAGCCTCTGTGGAGGGCACCGCGACAAGGTGCACATGGTTGGTCATGAGGGAGTAGGCATAGACGGAAAGCCCGTAGCGGTCAGCGTACTTGCGCAGCAACGCCAGATAGACGGACCGGTCGCGCGGGGTGAAGAATACTTCAGCTTGGCGATTGCCTCGCTGGGTGATATGATGGGGAAACCCGGGAACGACGATACGAGGAACGCGGGCCATGGCAACACCAGTATGCCGCTCATCCGCCCTGATGTCAAGCTAATTCGGGGACAGACTACTTATCTCCCGCGCATCGCCAATGCCTCGGGTAGAGCGGAAGTCAGAGATAAGTAGTCTGTCCCCAATACCGTTTACTTAGGGCTCAGGGACTCCACGTTGGCGGCCAAGGTGCCCTGTTGAGGGGCGATGGCGTGGCGCACCGGGTGCGCGGGTCGCTTAAGTAAACGGCATTGAGTCTGTCCCCGAATTAGCTAGCGCGCGTCCCAGCGGGCGAGGACCCAGGAGTCGGCGACGACCTGGACCGGGCCGCGGGAGGGGGTGATGGCGCCGGAGAAGTCGTCCCCCGATCTGGCCAGGGGGTACCACTTCTGGCCGGAGACGACGCTGACTTCCTTTGCGTCAGGGACGATGAGGGAGAAGGTTTGGGGGCGGCCGGCTCTAAGGGTCGCGCCGAGGGGGGAGCGGAGGAGCACGCCGCGCTCGCCGAAGGTGCTGTAGGTGAGGGGGAAGCCGGAGGAGGCGCCGGCGCTGGCCTCGATGACGTAGTCGGCGGCCTCCCACAGCGGGCCGTCCTCGCGGATTCCCTTGGCGAAGATGGTGAGGCGATAGTGGGCGGCGCGGGGCCAACGGACGAGCACGTGGTGCACGGAGCCGGAGCGCTGGCAGAGGGTCCAGTTGTCCTCAAGCGCGCCGCCGCCTTCGGAGGAGAGCCGGGCGGTGAGCTGCACGTCCTGCGGGCCGGTGAAGGTCAGGTCGGCGGAGTCGCGGGCGGCGAGGCGGAGGGCGCGGTGGCCGGAGACCGCGAGGCCGTGCTCGAAGAAGGCGGGGCGGAGGTAGGCGAGGCCGCGATACCGCTCGGAGGAGAGGGGCGGATCGAGGAGCTGCCACTTGGGATCGGTGGGGAAGTGGTCGAAGATGAACTCCTCGGGCGGGGTGAGGAAGTAGTGCTCGGTGAAGCGGCGCTGCCAGCGGCCGCCGCTGAACGCGCCCGCGCCCCAGGTGACGTCGAGCAGTTGCCAGCGGCCAGCGATCCACACCGCGTTCCAGTCGTGGTTGGTGTCGGCCACGGGGGCGCCGAGGCGATAGCCCACGCCTTTGCCGTGGCCGGCGATGGAGACGGCGCGCAGGCCGGCGGCCGTGGCGAGGGCCTGGAAGAGGCCGGCGTAGCCGGCGCAGACGGACTCGCGGCGGCGGAGGACGGCCTCCGGGCTGGTATCGCCGTGACGGCCGGAGTCGTAGGCCTCCTGGTCGTAGGTGATGTGGGCGCACATCCAGCGAAAGATGGCGCGGGCCTTCTCCTCGTCGCTCCTGGCGGGGCGGGCCAGGGCCTCGGCGAGCTTGGCGACGGAGGTGGCCGAAGAGGCGGGCACGGCGAGAGCGTGCCGGTCAATGTCGGCGTAGGAGATCGCGGCGCGGGCCGGAAGCCCAGTGGAGAGAGTCAAGATCACTCCGAAGATGCCAAGTTCACGTCGCCCCACTTCTGTCCTGCCTTTCGTCTGCCCCCGCGTGGAACCTCTTGCCGCTGGTTGCCGTCTAACGCAGCAGCCGTAGTATATGTGCCACATTGAGGTGAGAGACAGATGGTACGAAGATGCTCCCCACGCAGGCGTCGGTTGCTCTGCCGCCTGGCCGGGCTGGCCGGGGCGTTGGTCATCTTGGCCGCGGCCTCGGGTCCGGCCCGCGCGCTCCAGGCCCATGTTCCTGGGCAGCCATCCGGCTACTATGACTACGCGGAGGCGTCCGCGGCCATCGTGGTGGGGAAGGTGGTGGCGGTCGACAAGCAGGCGCTGCAGGCGGAGGTGACGGAGGTGCTCAAGGGCTCAGTCCCGGAGAAGATGCTCTCCATATCTCCTTCGCAGATCAGTGATTGCCTGGGGAAGTTCCCGGTGCTGCAATCGGGAGAGCAGGGGGCTTTCTTTCTGAAGACGCTGGAGAAGGGACAGGGCGTGTTGGTGGTGGAGGGCGCAGTCCTGAATATGCGCTATGCCGGAGCGGACACGGTTCCCGCGGTACGGCGGCTGATGGAGATCGCCGCTTTGCCCCAGAAGGAGGCGAGGGAGAGGGCCGTGGTGGACCTGCTCGACGCGAAGAACCGGGTTCTCTTCGAGGCGGGGAGGGCCTTCGTAACGGTTCACGTCCTGTTCGACAAGAGGGCAGACGCGTTCGCGGGGCAGCTTGTCACGAAGCTCTCGTCGCCGAATCCAGAGGTGAGGATCGTGGTCGCCCGTGCTCTGGGAGGGGCGCAGGGCCGGGAGGCGGTCCAGGGGCTAGTGTACTGCACAGAGGATACCTTTACATCACGGAGAGTAGCCTCGCACTCAGACTGCCGAGCCAAAGGCTCTGCCGCCTCCAACTGAGATGTAAAGAACCGTCATGTGCAATACACTAGTAACGGCGACGCAGGACCCCGATCCAAAGGTGGCGGCCGCGGCCAGCGATGGGCTGTACCGGCGCACCGACGAGAACAGTGTGCAGGCGCGCCTGGCCCTTCTCAAACATACGAGCCCCGAGGTGCGGGTGCGCGCCTGCCTCGACCTCCAACAACTGGTACGCGACGACGTCACCGAGGCTATGCTGCGTGCCACTCACGACGGGGACCCCAGGGTGAGGGCCGCGGCCGCCATTGCCCTCATCTGGCCCCTGCGCGAGGGCCTCCACGCGGAGGTGCAAGAGGCCCCGCCGGCCATCGTGGCGAGGCTGAAGGAGATGCTCTCGGAGGCGGACCCGGAGGTGCGCGGGCGCGCGGCGGCAGCGCTGGGGGAAACCTGTGACCCGACCCATGCGCCGCTCCTGCTCGGGCGCCTGGGGCCGCAGCCCCTCCCGGGGGAGGAGGAGCGCGCGATGGTGAGCGCGCTTGCGATGCTCTTCAGCCGGGACATGACGGGAGCGGCCCGGACCGCGCTGCAAGGGTATGTGCCCCGTCTCGTACTCTCCCTGAGGGCGAACGCCAACAATCGATGGGCGGTGATCCCGTTGCTCAGGATGGCCGGCACCGCGGAGGCGCGCACAGCACTGGAGGAGGTGGCCAAGAGCAACCCCGACGCTGACGTGCGGGGGCTGGCCGCGGCCGAACTGCGGGAGTGGGACAAGGGCTCCACGCGCTGAGGTCCGCGCCCCGGGGGTGTATAATGGGAGGACTCGAGGAGAGAGCCCATGCCCTACTGCCCCGACTGCAGAACCGAGTACCGCGACGGCCTGACCCGGTGTGCGGACTGCGGAGCAGTGCTCTTGGCCGGGCCTCTGCCGGAAATGGAGGGGGCCCCGGCCGCGCCGCCCTCACCTCCCATGGACATGAGCCCGGAGTCCGAGCCGGCGTTCCTGTGCCGGGTGGCCGATCCGAGCGAAGTGGAGATCATCTGTGCCGCGCTGAGAGAGGCCGGCATTCCCTGCATGACGCAGGGCTTCGGCCCCATCACCGGCGGTCTGGCCCTGGTGACAGATGGGGGCGCTCCGGAGGACTACACCACGATCCGCGTACCGGGCAACCGCCTGGGGGAGGCCGAGCAGGTGCTCACCGCGTTTCGCTGCGCGCCCGTGGAGTGGCCAACAGGACTCGAGCCGGAGGGGTAACTCCGGCTCGATGGGTGACCGTCAATGACTGACGGTAGGTTACCGCGGCATGTAGCGATACCCGTACACCTCGTCGTAGTAGCGGTTGTTGGGCGTCGGCACGTAGCCGTAGCCGGGCACCGCGTAGTAATAGTAGCCTGGCCTCGTGTAGGAGTAGCCGGGAGTACCACAGGTCTGGCAGCCAGGCGTATAGTAGTAGTACCGGGGCGTGTACTGGTAGCGGTAGGTCGGGGCGCACTGGCTGGGATAGTAGTAGTAAGGGCGCCCATGCTGGTAGGCGACCACCGCGCCGGCGCCCAGCGCGAGGCCGGTTCCGGTGTTCCCCCGCCCGAACTCATAGAGGGAAGTTCCGCCCAGGACCGCGGCGAAGCCGGGCTGGGCGGAGGCGGGAACGGCGGCGAGAAGCGTTCCTGCCATGATCACCACGAGCGCGAATCCGACGAGCCGACGAGTTCCCATGGTGTACTCCTCCCTTTCAGTTCGAGCCTACCGCCGGGGATCAGCGCTCGAAACGTGAGGGGCGTCCCCGCGCGGCGACATGGCCAGGCGGGGAAGGAAGGGGCGAGGCAACGCGTGCTGGCCGAACTGCAGTCCGCGCCTATCGAGTGGCCAGCAGGGCTCGAGCCGGAGGGGTAACTCCGGCTCGATAGCTGACAGTCGTTGCGTTATCGGCAGGTCCGCTACCCGTGGCGCCGACCCCCGTGGTACGCATAGGCCCGACCATGGCCCCGATACGCGTAGCCGTGGTAGTGCCCGCGGGCGTAGTGGCGCTGACCGTGGGCGTAGTAGCGGTGACCGTGGGCATAGTAGCGGTGACCGTGGTAGACGTAGTGCCGGTAGGGATAGTAGGCGTACGGATTGCCGTAGTAGCCCGGCGGCCCGTACGTATAGCCGTAGGCCGGGGTGTAATAGCTGTAGTAGTTGGGCGTGTAGTAGTACGGGGTGGTGTAGTAGTACTGCGGGGTGTAGTAGCAGCACCCGGGCGTGTAATAGTAGCAGTAGTTCGGGGCACACTGGCTGGGATAGTAGTAGTAGGGGCGCCCGTTCTGGTAGGCGATGACCGCGCCGGCGCCGAGCGCAAGGCCGGCGCCGGTGTTGCCACGCCCCAACTCATAGAGGGAAGCTCCGCCCAGGACGGCGGCGAGGCCGGGCTGAGCGGAGGCGGGAACGGCTGAGACGAGCGTTCCCGCGAGCATCACCACGAGCACTGAGAGAATCGGCCAACGAGTTCTCATGGTGCACTGTCCTCCTGTACTTTGAGCCTACCGCCGGGCGGCGGCGCCCAAAACTGAGGGGGCGTCACAGGAGGACGACACCGCCCAGGGGGGCGGGAAGGGGCGTAGGGGGCGTTGTAGGGTGCCTGGGGGGAGCGGGCAGAAAGCGTAGGGGAGAGGCGTCGCCTCTCCCCGTGTCTCGCGTATCGGAACCGGCTGGTGCGTTCAGCGAACGATGGGGATGTAGTCCTCATCCGGGGAGGTGGTGCCGGAAGAGGGCGTCTCGGCCGCGGGCTTCTCCGGGGCGGCGGGGGTCTCGGCGGGCTTGGCGGTGTCGCGTTTCTCGCTGGAGGCCAGGCGGAAGACCAAATCCACCTTCATGCTCTGGTAGTCGAAGTGACGCTCGAGGCCGACGAGCTGGCCCTTGGCGGCGTCGAAGTAGAGAGTGGAGGATATCGCCTCGTCCGCCGCGGTTTCGGCCTTCGGTTTGCTGACGATGGCCAGGCAGGCCCGGTCGCGGTATTGCTTCGTTCCCTGGTAAGTGAAGGTGACAGGCAGCTGTTTGATATCCACCTCCACTTGCGACATATCCATAGCCGCGAGCTCCTCGGGCGACTTCCCCTCGAAGGCGGAGGCGTCGGGGATCTCCATTCTGTACGTTCCCCGCCACGTCTTCCCGGCCGCCGGCAGTGCCTTGGGAAGCTGCAAGCCGCACAGCGTGCCATTGGCGAACACGATCGCCTGCACCAGGCCGGAGCCACCCAGGATGGACTTGATGCCAGACCAGGTGGAGACCGGCTTGCCTTCTGCATCCTTCACGGAGAGGACCGTGCCGTCGGGCTTCACGGTGAGAAGGACCGGAGGTACGTCGTCGCCGCCCATGTTGATCGTCTGGTCCCCGAGGGACCGGGCGGAGACGGACATGCCTCCGGCCTCGCGGGTGGTGAGCTTGATCTCGGCGTTGCCGTTGGGGAGCACCTTGAGCACGGCCAGCTCGGCCACTCCCTGCAGGTTCATGTCAAGTGCGACCGACTGGTTACTTCCCCCGAAACCGAAGAGGATCTCGTAGTCGAGCACGTCTCCCGTCTTGAAGCGGAAGCGCGGCGGCTCGGCCTTGGTAACCTTCGCCGCCTTCGCCGCTCCCCAGCCGACAGAAGATACGGTGAGCAGCGTCCCCAGAGCCACGACCCACAGCCCGGCGCGCCTCATGGCCAGATCCTCCTAGCGCGAGATCATCCCACCCTTTCTTCGCCGCGGGGGTGAGGAAGCCTGCTTGGCAGAGAACGGAGAGTGGAAAGTTGAGAGTCGAGGCGGCCGGAAGTCTGAGGAGGGGAGGTCAGGTCTGGGCGTAGCGCTGCTGCCAGAGGGCGGGGTCGTAGGGGGCGGAGCGGCCGGGGCACCCCTCCCGGGGGCAGAGCTGGCAACTGGCGAAGGTCACCTCGGTGGGGAAGAGGAGGCCGGAGACGGACTTGAGGGGGAGCATGAGGTAGCTGTCGGTCAGCTCGACGCCGATCTTGCCGTACACGTCGCCCAGGAGGGAGAAGAGCGGCCTTTGCTGGGAGATGGGCCAGTCGGGGAGGGAGCCGGGGGACATGCTGGACAGCGCGCCGGGCTGGTACTTCAGGTCAATGTGGTCGCGCAGGTAGCTCCGCGCGGCGGCGAGCGTGGCCATTCGCAGTTGGTCGAGCCAGTACTCCTGCAAGGGGTCGCCGCCGGTGTCAATCGCGTCGAACTCCCGGCCGCAGGTGACGACATAGGCAAAGACGCGGTGGACGTCCTTGAGGTTGACGCTCAGGACGCGGCTGGTGAAGGTGACGCCGTTGATCTCGAGGGCCTCGGCCGCCCGCGCCTCGATGAAGCCGAGGTGGTAGAGGGCCTTGGGGCGAGCAACTTGCTGGACGCGGGCAATCAGGTCGCGGAGGGCGGGTGCGTCCGCGTCGTCGGGGGCGACGTGCACGCGGGCGGCGACGGCGTCGAAGTCGAGGCTGAACGGGAGGGGGTCCAAGATCTCCATGGCGGGGCGGACTACTCCACAGGGGCCGTGTGCCACTCGAGGTGCACCTGGCGGCTGCCGGGCAGGACGCGGACGGTGGCCTTTCCCTGGAGGGTGGCGAGGAGGGTTTCGCCCACGGCCTCCCGCCGCCATCCGCTCATGAGGGGCACCTTGGCACGGCCGCCGGAAAGGACGATGGCGGCGAGGTCGGAGCGGGTGGCGAGGAGGGTGGAGGAGATCTCATTCTCGGCGGCGAGGGAGCGCAGGCAGAGGGTGAGGAAATCCACGGTGGGCTCGTACTTGGCCGGGAGAGAGGCAGCCCGCTTGACGGGGGGACAGGGACCGTCGGGGGTGCGATCCTGGGCGGCGAGCAACTCTTTGCCAAAGCGCTCGACCTGGTTGGCGCGCAGGCCACGTATCTCCCGCAATTCGGCCACGGACTGGCGGGGGCGGCGGGCCAGCTCGAGGAGCACGAGGTCCATGGCGATGCGGCCGGAGGGGATGTTTTGGGCGCGTGCGGTTTCCTCACGCCAGGCGACCAGCTCCCGCAGGCGGGCGAGGTCGGCGGCGTTGAGCCGCTCGGCCCCGCGGAACTGCGCATAGAGCTCGCGGGGATCGGCGGGAGTGAAGCGCCCGGGGTCCTCGAGTGCGGCGAACTCCTCCCGCGCCCAGGAAAGTCGGCCGCGGGTGGCCAGCTCGGTGACGAGGTGTTGGTAAGCGGGCTCGAGGTAGCGGACATCCTCGAGCGCGTACTCGATCTGCTTGGCACTGAGGGGGCGGCGGAGCCAATCGGTGAAGCTGTGGCTCTTGGGGAGGACGACGCCCGCGGTGCGCTCGACCAGCCGGGCGAAGGAGATCTGCTCGTCATAACCCAGGAGGGCGGCGGCAATTTGGGTGTCGAAGACCGGGGCCACCGGCTCGCCGAGGAGGCGGTAGAAGATGGCCAGGTCCTGGCTGGCGGCGTGGAACACCTTTTCGAGGCGGGGGTCGGTGAGGAGGGCCTTGAGGGAGGAGAGGTCACGCACGGCCAGCGGGTCAATGAGCGCCTTCTGCCCATCGGTGGAGACCTGAATGGCGCCGACGTCGGGATAGTAGCGGCCTTCCCCGACGAATTCCGTGTCCACGAACAGCGCAGAGACGTCGCGCAACCCAGAACAGAACTCGGCGAGATCGGCCTCAGTCTGGATAACCATCGCTGCTACTTCGCTTGATTTGCGGCGGCTCATGGGCTACCCCGGGCGGAACCAGCGGTACTCCACACGATGAATCGCCGCGCCGAGTGGGCGGCGCGGGTGTTGCCGCGACAGTCCTATTGTACCCTACTTCGGCCGGCCGCGTACAGGCCTGGCGGGAGGGCGACCCGGCCGGGCGACCCACCGGGTCGCCCCTACCTGAAGACGACCTCTTTGCCGGTGGCGGCGCTGCGGTAGATGCCCTCCAGGATCTTCATCACCTTGACGCCGTCCTCACCGGTGGCGGTGGGAGGGCGCTTCTCGAGGACGCTGGAGACGAACTCGCTGTAGGCGGAGGGGCAGGAGACCAGGGCGGTGTCGAGCACCTTGGTGTAGAGGTTGCCGCCCTCCTCGGTGTAGATCTCGGCGGTCCACTGGTAGGTGCCGCCGGTGTTCTTCTGCACCAGGCCGCCCTTGGTGCCATAGAGGGTGGTGATCATCTCCTCGTTGAGGGCGTTGTTAACGGCCCAGCTCGCCTCGACGATGAGGGTGGCGCCGTTGGCGAACTTGACCAGGCCGCAGGCCAGGTCCTCGACGGTGTAGTTCTTCTTCGCGCGCTTGGCGAGCTGCGCGGCGATGACGTTGTAGGAGGAGCCGGAGATGGCCACCGGCTCGGGGTAGCCCATGAGCCACATGGCCAGGTCGACGCGGTGGACGCCGAGGTCAATGAGGGGTCCGCCGCCGGCCAGTTCCTTGTCCGTGAACCAGGTGCCCATGCCGGGGACGCCGCGGCGGCGGTGCCAGACGGTGCGGCCGAAGTAGACGTCGCCGATGACGCCGGAGGCGACCTGCTGCTTGAGGGCCTGGCTCATGTCGAGGAAGCGGTAGGAGAAGTTGATCATGAGGTGCTTGCGGGCCTTCTTGGAGGCGGCGAGCATGGCCTCGGCCTCTTTGACGGTCATCGCCATGGGCTTCTCGCAGAGGACGTGACAGCCGGCCTTGAAGGCGGCGAGGGTGAGGGGCGCGTGGAACTTGTTGGGCACGGCGATGGAGACGGCGTCCAGGTCGGCCTCGGCGAACATCTTCGCGGCATCGGTGTAGAGGCGGTCTTTCGGGATGTTGAGGCGAGCGGCGGCGGCCTGGAGGCGCTCGCGGTTGACGTCGCATACGGCCGCGACCTCGGCGCGACCGTCCTTCTGATAGCCGGAAATGTGGCCCGATCCCATCCCCACTCCGATGACACCGACGCGCAACTGCTTCATGACGACGACTCCTCCGGTGATAGCTGATGGCCTTCTCTTGCGGCGCGGTGGGGGGATTTCCCTGCCGGCGACGCGGGCGGGCGCACTGCCGTGCGCCCCTACGGGGCACCGACGGTGCCGACGTTGTCCTTGACGATGACGCCCTCGCGGTGGCCGCCGAGGTTCACGAGCAACTCCTCCAGGGCGCCGCGCTGCATGACGTTGTCTTTGATAATGCAGTTCTGTAGGCCGCGATAGACGAGCCCGCAGCGAGGGGACCAATCGCCCTTGCCGGCGTCGTCGCGGCCGAGGGTGAGCATGTTGTCGGAGAAGACGACGTTCTCGCAGCCGTCCAGGCTGACCTGGCAGCTCTCGTGCTTCTCCAGCTCGCGCCAGGGGCGGCCGCTGCGATAGATGACGTTGCCGGTGATGGTCAGGTTGCGGCAGCCGGGGCGGAGGTCAATTCCCGCGCGGCCGGAGCGGTCGAGGTAGTTGCCGGTGATGTTGAAGTGAGAGCTGTCGGCGAGCACGATCCCGCCCTCCCGGTTCCACTCGATGCGGTTGCCAGTCATGGTCATGGAGGAGAAGCCATCGGTGCAGCCGAGCCCGGCGCCGACGTTGCCGGAGAACCAGTTGTCGAGCAGGAACCCATCCCACCCCTCCGCGCGCAGGCCGCACCCTCCGTTGAAAGCGCTCATGGTGTGGCGCACGGTGAAACACCAGATGTGGTTGACGAAGAGGCCGTCGCCGGTGAAGCGGCCGATCCAGCAGCGCTCGAGGCGGAGGGCGTCTTCGGTGGTGTAGTCGGGCTTGTCCGCGGCGATCCCGTGGATGCCCTTCCCGAGCCGTCCGCCGTCGAAGCAGAGGCCGTTGACGGTGCTGCCGACGGCCCCGGCGATGTCGAGCAGGCAGCGGGCCCCCGCGTCCCGCAGGCGCAAGATCGCCCCGCCGGGCTGGTTGTAGCGCCAGGTGGGGTGGGCGAAGAGGCCGGTCTGGGGATGAAGCTTGAGGTCGGCGCAGAGATACTCGCCCGCGGGTACGAAGACAGTCGCCTTCTTCTCGGCCGCGGCGTCGAGCGCGCGCTGGAGGGCGGCGGTGTCGTCCGCGGCGCCGTCGCCGATTGCGCCAAACTCCTTGACGTCGAGCATGTCCATGGGGTGTCTCCTACTTCCAGAAGTCCGCGACAATGCGGGCGAAGTTGCGCAGCAGCGGCTTCCCGTCGAGGTAGGGAGATTCGAAGGCCTCGGGGTGGAACTGGGTGCCGTAGAGTAGTCGCGTGCGGTGGCGCATGGCCTCGATGCGGCAGTGGCCGCTGGTGGCGAGCAGCTCGAAGTCCGGCGGAAGCTGCTTGACTTCGCAGTAATGCGAGCAGCGCATCAGCATCCGCTCTGGCAGATCGGCGAAGAGGGGATCGTCCTTCACTCTGGTGATGGGGTAGAACCCCTCCGCGAGGAAGTAGTCTCCGATGTCGCTGAGCGCGCGCCGCGGCAGGTCCTCCCCCTCCTCCAGCTTGCGCATGGGCTCGTCGGAGAGCACCCCGGTCTGGTGAAGGTTGCGGGTGAAGGAGAACCCGAGCAGTTGATGGCTACCGCAGAACGCGATGATGGGGAGGTCGGCCTGGTGGAGCACCTCGTCCATGCCGTAGAACCACTCCACCTTGCGGTCCTGCCAGTGCCCGCCGAAGCCGCTCATGGCGATGGCGCGCGGACGAAGCTCCTCCACCACGCGCAGATCGAACTCCTGGTAGGGCACGATCAAGCAGCGCTCGCCGGAGGCCTCCTCCAGGCGCGCCTTGACCCGAGCGCCCCAGGGGCCGTTGGCGTAGTAGTTGTCCTTCTCGTTCACTTCGACGTACAGGTACATGGCCGCGCCTCCCGCGCCCTCTGGTTCGGCTCGGGGGCCGCCTTCCCTCCCGCGCGATGGCAGGGGGCGAGGCGACGGCGGCGAAGGTTCGCCGCATCGTGTTCCTGGAGGAAGTGCCAGTGATGCCGATGACAGCCGTGCTGCCGCCCCCGCCGCCCCCCCACGTCGAGATACGCCACCTTGCGCCGCACCCGCGCCTGTGGATCAGCGCGGAGGGCCGCGGGGGGGCGCCGACCGTGAAGGAACTGCAGGCGCGCCGGGAGCAACCGCGGTCCGCGCGCGCGTGGTCGGTGATCCGTGAGTCGCGGGGGATCGAGTACCACGCGCTGGTGTACCTGCTGACCGGCGACGCCGAAGTGCTGGCGCAGACCGTGGCGCAGTTCCAGACGGCGGGCGATCCCCACCGGCTGATGGCCCAGGCCCTGGCCTATGACTGGGTGTACCAGGGATTGACCGAGGCGCAGCGCAAGGAGCTGGCGGCCCAGCTCATGGATTCCGCGGACGCGGCCTGGACGCGCCGGCAGGCGAGCCTGCCGGAGTTCCTCCACAACATCCCGAACACGGCCACCGCGGCCCAGTGCATGGCGGGCCTGGCCGCGGCCGACGAGCTGCCGGACCGCGCCCAGGCCGCCTTCGATCGCGGCTGGAAGTACCAGCGGGAGACGGTCCGCCTCACCGGCGACCGCGACCCGAAGGCCAACCCGCTGAACCCGATCTATCCGCTCTATGGCGGAGGGTGGCCGGAGGGGCACGACTACGACCGGCACGGAACACTAGAGGCCCTGACGCTGTGGTTGGCCCTGCGAAGCGCGGGCGGGCCGGACTTCGTTACCGGCTCGCGCTTCGCGGACGACAAGATCCTGTGGTACCTGCAGGGGCTGGTGCCGAGCGAGCATTACATGCTGCCGCTGGCCGATAACGATTTCCCGGGGAACCTCCCCTTCTGGCACGACCTGCACGTGCTGGCGATGTCGGCCGCGGCGGAGGGGCCGCACGCGCCCTACCTGCGGGACTATCTCGACCGCGCGGAAGTGCAGACCGGATCGGCGATCTCCACGTTCTTGTTCGCGGATACGACGGCGCCGCGGCGGAACTGGAAGGAGTTGCCGACGGACTACTTCACCGCGGGCGTGGGGACGGCGGCGTGGCGGACGAGCTGGGAGCCGGACGCCTCCTATGTGGCGGTCCAGGCGAGCGATCATTTTGTCTACCATCAGCAGAACCAGGACGGAGCGTTCTACATCTATCGCAACGCGCCGCTGGCGTGGCGCTCGGGCGTGTACGACGGCGGGGTGCACGATCACAACGTGAACTACGTGATCCGCAGCATCGCGGCGAACTGCATCCTGGTGAACGACCCGAAGGAGCAGTACCACGGCCCGGACGGGGTGGAGGCGGTGAACGACGGCGGGCAGGCCATCGGGAACTGGATGCCCAAGGCGAACGACATGGAATCGCTGGCCGCCCTCCGCGCGCGGCGGGAGAGCTACGAGGACCGGGTCACATGGCTGGCGCAGGAAAGTGCGAAGGACTACGGGTACGCGGCCTTCGAGTACGGGCGCGCCTATCTGGTGGGCAAGGTGCCGGAGGCAATCCGGCAGGTGGTGTTCCTCAAGCCGGATTGGGTAGTAGTGCTGGATCGGGTGACGAGCGGCGATCCGAGCTTCCAGAAGACCTTCCTGCTGCACGCGCCGGAGGAGCTGGTCGTTGACCCGGCCGCCGGTCTGACGACGATCACCACGCAGTCCGGCCCCGCGACGGTCGCGCCGGGGAAGCTGTTCTGCAAGACGCTGCTGCCGGAGGGGGCGCGACTGGTGCGGGTGGGGGGCCCGGGCGAGGAGTTCATGGTGGCCGGCGCGAATCGCCCTATCCGGGGCGGGGTGAAGCTGCAGTTGCCGGGGCAGTACCGGCTGGAGGTGCAGGCCCCGGTGGGGGAGAAGACGACCGTCTTCCTCCACACCTTCTACCTCTGTCCGAACGCGGCGGTGAAGGAGATGCCGAAGGTGGAACTGCGCCGCGACGGCAGCGATCACGTGACCGTGTCACTCGCGGAGGGAAAGCACGCGGTGCGGTTCCCGCTGACGGGGAAGGCGGAGTGGGAGTGGGTGAAGGGTGGCACCCGGAAGAGGGGATACTGAACGTTTCCCTGCAAGCGCTAGAGTGCGGGGGAGGTGTCTATGGCGCGGACATGGGCTGTCACGCTGTTGGTGTCTGTGATCCTGGTAGTCACCGGTGCGCCATGTTCGCCCGGTGGCAGAACCGCTGCCACTCGCCACCAAGATGAGACCATCCTGGTGGGATGGAGCCGCGGCTCATCCACTGAGGTGGTAGGCGTGTGGAGGAGGACCGCGGGGTGGGAGGATCTGCTCTCCCTCTATGAACGAGACGCGGCGCGGGTGCGTAGTCTAGTGGGAGCCAGTCGGACGTGGACATTGTTCCGGATCGGTGAGAAGCCTGTGCACATGAAGACGGGAAGGCTCGGAGTCAGGGACACCGCCGGCGGCGACAAGCTTCTCCAGGTTGGTGTCACCACTCCGAGCATAGCAGACGACTACGAAGGGTTAGCAGTTTCCGGAAGCAGTCAGATGCGAGCCCTGCCAGCACGACGGCTTCCGTTGGAAGACCCCGCGGCGCAGCAGGTCGTGCTTCAGATACTGCGCGGGAGAGGGCTGTCAACTGGTAAGGTGACGCTCACCCAGAACTACGCCGTGGACCTGGACCGGGACGGCCGGTCGGACCAGCTCTGCGCGGCCGAGGTGGAGATCCCTGAGGACCGCGATGGGCAGCGACACTCCGGGTGCATGATCATCGCCCTGTTCCGCGGGCCAAGTGAGCAAGCTGCCCCGACCGCGGTCGTGGTCACCGAGAGGACCATGAAGCGCCTGTCGGAGCCTGTCTCGCCCCTCGGCGTGCTCAGCGTGCGCCTCCTCGCGGCGACTACCTCCCCGCGCAGTCGCCGCTGCACGATCGCCTTCGCAGTAGCAGCGAGGGATTACACGGGATTCGAGTTAGGCACGTTCGCGCGCGATGGCTTCAAGCCAGCACTGCTGCTGGAGCACGGCACCTAGCTGCCTACAAGCCCTGTTACGCCCTGGCGAAGCCCGGGGCGGCATGGCGGGCGCGGTCACTTGCGCACGGACACCCGGATCGGGGAAGTGATGAGCTGGTCGGGGACATACCAGACGTAGGAGTACTTCTCCCCAGGCCGGGCGGTCGCGTCGGTATGCTCCGCCGTGATGGTGTCTCCCTGCCAGGTCCAGGTGTTCACAAGCGTGTGGCCATCTGACCCGACCCGGTACAGGCAGAGCTGCCGGCCGGTTCTCACCCGCGCGGTGAGCTTGATGCGGAGCGTCACGCTGGAGACGGGATGAGGGACCTCGAGGCCGAGCGCGGGAGAGATCTCCAGCACCGCGGCATCCTCCACCGCGGCATAGGTCTGCCCATTGTACAGACCCTGCAGGAGCTGCGCCCGGGAGGGCCGGTCCCCGACGCCGCAGATGTAGGTGTAGCGGTGCCACTGATCGCTACCGCCCAGCTTGTCGTCCGCGCGGTTCAGCGCCGTGGTGTGAAAGTCCGAGCCCGCCGTGACTCCCAGGACGCCGTCCTTGAGGGCGAGTCCGGTGAGATAGGCGGTCACCTCGCGCTGCTCGACCTCGGCGCGACGACGGTGCACCAGATGCACCCGATCCACGGCGTCGTCCACCACCCCGTTGTTAAAGAACTCGATCAGCCTGGGAATAGACCGGGCCTCGGTGATGGGATAGCCCATCTTTTCGTTTGCCGGATGCGCGGCCACCGTTGGCACGCGCAGCCGCGTGCACAGCTCCAGGATGCTTTCCACCTCCGTGCGTCCAAGCTTCTTCCCCAGCGCGTGACCGGATTCGCCGGAATCCTCGTTCTCGACGAACCGCTTCCGCAGCTCAGGGCTGCTGATGTCCAGGAGCAGCAAATGGTGCTCATCCTCGCCGTCGAACCAGCCCAGTTCCGCTCCCGGTATGAAATGGAACCCCTCCTGCGAAAAGGCGATGCCGGTCGCGAGGTAGTTCGCGTAGCCGACGACATCGTTCCCCGGGCGTTGCACCTGGCCCAGTATCTCCTTCGTGGTCGTGCCGATCTCGGAGAAGCGTTCCGGCGTCCGGTGTCGCAGCCGAAAGGTGAAGGACTTGCTGCAGAAGTGGTGGTCGGTCAGGATGACGCCATTCACGTCACCCACCAGGTGGTCCGCGATCTCTTTCGGTCGGTGGGAGCCGTCCGAGAACTTGCTGTGGAAGTGAATCACCAGCGGCACTCCCAGCCCGTGGTCGAGGGCCGCGGGCTTGGCGACGGGCTGAGGCGCGCCGGCGACGACGGCGTCGTCCTGGGCGAGGGCCCACGCCAGGGAAGAGAGGGAGAGCACGGCGAAGAGCAACAGAACTGCGGGCCAACCCCAATGCCTCATGTTGATATCCTCCGCGGTGCGTCAATTTCTCGCGCCGAGGTGGAATTCGCTGGTAGGGGGTGGTCCCCTGCCAGCCGGTGAAGGAGTGGGTGAGGGGCGGCAGGCGGCAACGGCCGTGCGGGCAGGGAGGGCGCGCCCTGCGCAGAACCCTCCCCCCACAAGGCAACGAACCGAACAGGAGACCTTTCCGTGAAGAAAGTGCGCATGGGAGTCGTGGGAGTCGGGGGGATGGGGCAGGGGCACTGCGCGGCGATCGCGCAAGTAGAAGACGCGGTCCTGACCGCGGTGTCGGACGTGCATCAGCCGACCGCGGAGAAGGTAGGGGCGCGGTATGGCGTGCCGGCCTTCACCAACTATCTCGACCTGCTGAAGTCCGGCCTGGTGGAGGCGATCAGCATTGCCACGCCGCACTACCAGCATCCCGAGGTGGGCATCGCCGCGTTCAAGCGGGGCCTCCACGTCCTCTCGGAGAAGCCGATCGCGGTGACGGTGGGGGAGTCGGACCGGATGATCCGCGCGGCGCAGAAGAGCGGGAAGGTGTTCGAGGTGTGCTATCAGATGCGGTGTGAGGCGAAGTACCGCGCGGCGCGGGCGCTGATCGAAAAGGGGAGCGTGGGCGAGCTGGTGCGGGTGAACATGCTCATCTCGGATTACCGCAGCCAGGCCTACTACAACTCCGGCGGGTGGCGGGCGACCTGGAAGGGGGAGGGCGGGGGCGTGCTGTTCAACCAGGCGCCGCACATGATGGACGTGTTCTGCTGGATGGTGGGGCTGCCGAAGTACGTGACCGCGCAGACGCGCACGCGCCTGCACGAGATCGAGGTGGAGGACGAAGCCTTCGCGATGATGGAATTCGCGAACGGCGCGCACGGCTATCTCTACGCGAGCACCACGGAGGCGCCGCGCACCTACCGCTTCGAGATCGTGGGAGACAAGGGGAAGATCCTGCTGGACGACACAGGGCTGCACTTCTGGAAGCTGGCCACCCCGATCAGCACCCACAGCCGAACGGCGACGGAGATGTGGGGCGGGCCGGAGGCGGCGGAGAGCGAGCTCGCGGGGAAGGACCTGGAGAAGCTGGTGGGAATGCCCCTGAGCAAGTGCGAGGCCACGCACCGGGGGGTGGTGCGTAACTTCTGCGCCGCCATCCTGCGGGGGGAGAAGCGGCTCGCCCCCGGCGAGGAGTGCGGGATGCAGGTGGAGCTGGCGGACGCGATCACCCTCTCCAGCCACCTGGGAGAGCGGGTGAAGCTCCCCATCAGCCGCCGCGGGTACGATGAGCTGATGGCCAGGCTGATCGCCTCCTCCAAGCCCAAGAAGACCGTGAAGGAACAGCGGACCACCGACACGGTACACATGAAAGAACTGAAGAAGACGGCGAAGCGGTCGCGATAGCGTCGAGGGGCCAGGAGACGTTCGGGACGCTTGGAGGCCCCACGCGGGGCCGCCGCTGGTTGCGGACCGGGGAGACAGTCTCCTCTCTTGGCATACCCTAGTTGCTACGTGGGAATACTCGTCCGGGGGAGACGCGTAAGGTGGGAGCAAGCGGGTTGACGGCGCCAGGGGATGGCCAGCACGGGGATCCCTCGCCCGGCGACGCGGAGCGGGGACTGAGGCTGTGGAGCGTGTTCGTGCTCCTGCTGCTGACCGCGCTGGTGCCAGTGCTTGCGGTTCAGGTGGCTTCCTCCTACCGGCAGTACCGGGAGCGGCGCGCGCGGGACCTGCAGCTGGACGTCGAAGCCGCGCGGGAGGCGGTGGAGGCGGTGGAGGCCTACCTGGGTGAGGTACGGCGGGATGCAGCTTCGACCGCGCGGGCCTTCGTGGCCACGCCGCCGGCGCCTCGGGACCGCTGGAACAGCGTACTGGCGCGCTCCATTGTAGACCACCCGGCGACGCGGTCGTTGAGCTGGGCTGATGACAGCGGCCGGATCATCGCCTCCAGCGACCCGAGCCGTATCGGGCAGACGCTGGGGCAATTCCCGTGGTCCGAACGCTGGCAGGGGCCGCGGCCCTGGGGGCTGACCGACCTGATACGCATTCCCGGAAGCGGCTCCGGCAGCTTCTTCGTGGCCGAGCACGTGCGGGATGACGCGGGCGTGCCGCGCGGGGTAATGGTAGTGGAGGTGGCGGCGGAGGTGCTGGCGGACCGGCTGGTGTTCCACAGCATGGGGACACGGCGCTTTTCGGTAGTGGATGGGAGCGGCTGGCTGGTGTACGGGTACCCGCCGGAGCCCCTTCCCTGGGAGGCGCGGAATCTGGGGGCGCGGTACCCGAAGGTGACGGAGGTGCTGCACACCGGGGTCGTACAGACCGGCTCGGGCTGGGATCCCGTGCACCGGGAACGTCACCTGTTCGCCATTCTGCCTCTCCCCTCGTTGGGCTGGGCGATTGCGGTGGCGCATCCGGAGGCGGAGGTGGTGCGTCCGGTGGTGCTGGGGCTGCTGCAAGACGCAGGCATCGTGGGATTGGCAGCGCTCATCTCTTTCCTCTTGGCGGCGGCGGCGGCGCGGCGGGTATCGGCGCCAGTGGAGCGCCTGGGCGAGTTTGCCCACGCGGTCGGGCAGGGCCAATTCGAGCTGCACAGCGAGGTGCGGGGCCTCCGGGAGGTGCGCCGCCTCGCGCTCGCGCTGAACCGGATGGCCGACCAACTTCAGGGGCGCCAGCGGGAGCATGACCGCGTGTTGGAGCTGGAGCGGGAACGAGTCCGGGAGGCGCGCATCCTGGAGGCGATGCAGGAGCATACGGAGACGCTGCTGGCCTACCTGGACGGGGAACTGCGATTCCGCCAGATCAACACGGCCTACTGCCGCTTCCTCGGGCACAGGCGGGAAGAAGTGATCGGGCTCCATTACTCCGAGGTGTCGGACAGCCGGGAGGTGCTGGACCTGATCACCCGGGTGCGGGACACGGGGGAAACGGTGGAGATGCACGAGTTCCGCCGCCCGGCGGGGAAGCACCCGTACATCGGCCCGAGTGTCTGGGATATCGCCTTCGTGCCGGTGCGGAACGAAGCCGGCGAGGTGGAAGGGGTGGTGATCTCCTCCACGCAGATCACGCAGCAGCTCGCCGCGCGCGACGACCTGGTGACCGCGGAGCGAGAGCACGCGCAGGCGGAACGGGAGCGCGCGCAGGCGGAGCGAGCGCGCGCAGGGCTGGCGGAGACGGTGGCGGCGGAGACGAACCACCGGATGAAGAACAACCTCGCGCTGATCTCTGGGCTGCTGCAGTTGCAGTTGTACCACGAGCCGCGGGAGAGCGCGACCGCGCGCGCGCTGCGCGAGGCCATTGGGCGCATCACCGCGCTCGCCGCGGTACACGAGCAGCTCTACACGGAGCAACCGGGCCGGGTGGAGTTGCGCGCGATGCTGGAGCGCGTGGCGCAGAGCGCGGTACGCTCGCTCGCCGGCACGGAAGTGGCGCTCTCCGTCGAGGGTGCGGAGATGCACGTCTCCCCCAAGGCGGGCAGCATGCTCGCGGTGGTGGCGAATGAGATGATCACCAACGCCCTCAAGCACGGCGCCCCGGCCGAGGACGGGAAGCGCCACGTGGATGTCTCGCTGGCCCTGCAGAACGGGCGACTCGTGCTGAGGGTATGGAACTCCGGGCCCCCGGTGCCGGAGGGGTTCAGCCCCGGGGCGCAGTCCGGCATGGGCTTGCGCCTTCTGCAGGACCTGGGAGGACAGGTAGACGGGGGGGTGAGCCTGCGTCCGGTAGACGGGGGCACGCTCTGCGAGGTGACGATGAGGGCCGACGCGCTCGACCTGACTCTTCCCCACCCGGCGCGGCATGGGTGGGAGATCTGAAGGGTAGGGGCTAGGGTAAAGGGTCTGGGGTCTGGGAGGGGCCGCGGTCAGGGGAAGAGGCGGGCCAGCTGTTCGCGCAGATAGTAGCCCACGGTGGCGATGATCCACAGCGCGGCGGCGACCTGCGCCCCTGGGTGATCGAGGGTGTCAGGCGTTTTCGGCGGAGACACTGGGCCGCGCGGCTTCCTCACCTTTCCTCCAACGCGATCAACTCACTGGTCACCTGCTCGCGACTGACGATCTCCGTGCGGGAGACATACCGTCCGTAGCCGCCCGGGGCGACCACCATCGCCTTGCCCGGCCGGTGCTCCACGAAGAGCTTGTGGCTGTGGCCGCCCAGCACGAGGTCAATTTCGCGCACTTCGGCCAGGAGCACGTCCACGTTCTGCCCGCAGTGCGAGAGGCAGACTACCAGATCGGCCTTCTGCCTCAGCTCGGGCGCCAGCCGAGCCGCGGTTTCCACCGGGTCGTCGAACACGAACGACGTGACCCGCGCCCAGCCGGACCCCGGCCGCGTCATCGGGACGGTCAGCCCGAAGACGGCGACGCGCCGTGCGCCGCGGTCGAAGATGACGGAGGGCTTCACCACCACCGGAGGTTCGCCCCGCTTGGCCACGAGGTTGGCGCAGAGGACGGGGAACGTGGCGTCCTTGAGCTTCCGGGTGAGACCGGCGCGCAGTGGGTGCGATTCCCGGTTCCCCATCGCCATCGCCTCATAGCCGGCCTCGGCCATGCGCCGCAGCACCGGCTCGCCCTTCGGGCTCACCCCGAGATTCCCCGCCTTCACCGCATCCCCGGCGTCGAGAAGCAGCGCCCCCGGGTGAGCGCGCTTCAGAGAGGCGAGCCGCTCGACCGCGCCAGGCGCCAGCGCGCCGTGCAGGTCGCTGGTGTGGAAGATGATGATCGGCGTCATCCGCCTACCACGTCACGTATCCATACTGTCGCAGCAGTTCGAAGTACTCCAACAGGGAGGACACGCCCGGGTCCATGCGCCGGGCGAACTCGTCTGGGGCGGCGACGCGGCCGTCGCGCAGCTCCCGCGCGGCGAGGCGCGCCGCCTCTCCTAGGGCGCGCTTGCCGTTACACCAATTCAGAAGGCTGAAGGTGGCGCTGGACCAGCGGGGGCTGGCGTGGCGGGCGCGGACCTCCGCCGGCAGTGGGTCGAAGCAGATGGGGCCGAGCACCGTGCGGCGAGGGCGGAGGCCCTCCAGCGCGGCGTGCTCTGGCGGCGCGGCGGGGGTGTGACCGGGCTGGCCCGCGCGGCGGGCGAGGGCCGCGGCCTCCTCCTTTCCCATGCGACGCAGCTCGCGCTGGAGGGGACGGAGCGCGGCGCGAGTGGCGACGCGCTCGTTGGGGAGCACCAGGCGAACCACGGACTCGACGGCCGCAACCTGGCGGTGGGTGAGGTAGTCGAGCTGCAGCATGGCGTCGTCCAGGTCGCCCGCCGCGGCCCATTCCGCGGCCCCCGCGGCGGCGATAACCTGTTTGCCGCGCGTGGCTGCGAGGTGGGCGAAGTCTAACGCGCGGGCTTGGTCCGCGGAGGCGATGAGATAGGCGTAGGCCGCGGTCGCCAGCGCGGCCAGCCCCAGCTCCCGCGCGGGGAGCTTGTCCGCGGTGTCCTCTGAGGTGTGCCAGGTGCGGCTGTGCGCTCCGATCCACGGACAGGGGATGTTGATGCTGGTATCGGCGATGAGGTTGTCCGTCATGGAGTAGGTGCCCTCGCGCCAGGCGTGCAGGGGCGAGGCGAGCATGACCTGCTGCATCAGGTCGAGCAACAACGCGTCCGTGTAGCTGGCCTGGGAGTGGGGATTGAGATGCACCTCCGTCGGCCGCGCGGCAAACGCGGGAACTCCCACGGGCGAGTCCAGGCAGAGGCCGGCCACCGTCCTTCGATGGCGGCCGGTGGTCTGCCACCAGAAAAGGTTGGAGTAGCACTCCGACACCGCGAGCACGCGGAGGCTGCGCGCGGGAGGGGGCAGCTTTCCCTCGCCGATGAGCGACTGAATGGCCCGCGCCGCCTCCAGCATGGCGGCGACGCCCGAGGCGTTGTCAATCGCCCCCACCTCGAACTGGTGGCCGATCAGCACCACTTCCTCTTTCCCCATCCCCGGTACGAGGCCGGTGATCACCGGGAGCGTGCCGGCGTGCAGTTCGGAGCGCACAAGGGCGCGCCCGCGGAACGTCCCGCCGGCGCGCAGGCGCGCCCGGACCTCCTCGCCCTGGCGCGGGGTGATCTGGAACGACCACAGCGGCGTGTCGCCGGCATGGAAGGCCCACCCCGCGGGGTCGTCGCTGAAGGAGTTGATCCAGGCCGTGGCCTCCGGCAGGTTCGCGCCGGGGTGAACGAAGTCAGTGAGGATGCCGACCGCCCCGGCCTGCGCGAGCACGCGCTTGGCGAAGTGCGGATGGGAGGAGATGAAAGCGATCTTGCCCTGGAGCGAGCCGGACGGGAGGTGGGCCGCGTCGGCCGCGTTCTCCACCACGACGATCTTTGCCTCGATCCCCTCGGCGGGGGTCGGGCCGCTCCACATCGCGAGGCACATCGGCACCTGGGCGCGATCCGCGAGCCGCGTGACGCTTCCGTCGGGCGCGAGGAGGTCGAAGGTGGCCTCCTCCACGTCCCAGGCCATAGGCATCTTCCAGTCGCCGAAGACGCTCTTGCCGTCCGCGGGGGCCTCTGCGATCTCCACCTCGCGCAGGCCGGCCTCCCGCATGCGCCTCGCGGTGTGACGGGCGCTCTCGTGGAAGGCGGAGAAGGTGAAGCGGCGGTCGAGAGCCTGAATGGCGATGGCGTCGTCCCAGGTGCGCTGGGCCTCAACCTCCGGCTCGAGCAGGGACAGCAGGTCGCGGAACATGGCGGTTCCTCAGCAAGGAGAGTTGCTCGCTAGTTTCCGCTCGGCGAGAGAGTCCCCTGCCAGACACGGCGACCGGGCCGAGGTCACCCGGCCCGGTCGCTGTTCCCCCGCGCAGAGGTCCACCCTATCTCCGTGGCGGCCCCGGGATCTCAGCGTCCTGCACCACGCGGGCGCTTCCCGCGCCGTCGAAGTTACGCACGAGCGCCTTCCCAATGATGTAGTACACGTTGCGGTCCGACCGGTAGAGCAGCTCGAAGCCGTAGTCATACGGATCCCTGGACTCAAAGGTAACGGTAACTGAGTGGCGCGCATTCGTCATGGAGCCGGAGCACCGGCCGAGGTAGTCCCAACCGGCCGCTTCCAGTTCCCACGCCTTCGCCTCTCGCGCCGCCTTCACGTCGCTCGGCGTCGGCCGGCCGTGTGGCTTGAGGTTCTCCAGCGCCTCGGGGTTCGGCGGCCCCGGCGCGGCGATCTCCCGGTCCGTCACCTCCTCCACTGAGCCCGGGCCGGTCGCGCCCCTCACCTCGGCCGTGCCGAGGATGGAGTAGACGTTGCGGTCCGCGAAGTAGTAGACCCAGATGTATTCGCCCCGGCAGACGAATTCCAGGCCGTCGTGGACTCCGGAACAGTGCCCGCCGTCTCCGAACCTTCCGACCATTTGGCCCCCGGCGGCGACGATCTCCTGCGCCCGTGCCTCCCGCTTCGCCCACAGGTCCGCGGGCATGCGCGGGACCGCGAGCTTGGCCCGGACCTCCTCCGGCGAGTGGTCCGGCGGGCCCGGCGCAGCCACCTCCGCGTCCTCCACCACCTGGCGGAAAGAGCCACCCCGCTCATACACCAGGGCCTTGCCCACCACGAAGTACGCGTTCCGGTCGGTGAGGTAGAACACGTCCAGCCCCTCCCGCCCCAGATAGCGGAAGCGGAGGTCGTCATGGAATTGACTCCCAGCGTCGCCATCCTGAATGTTGCATACGCCCATCTGATTGGCCGACGCGCGCAGCTTCTCCACCAACGCCCGGTGCCGCTCGGCGGCCTCCGCAGTAGCCGGCCCTCGTACATCACTCACTATCGCATCGGCGGGAATGGGCACCGTGAGGACCGCGTCCGCGATCTCGATATCGTACTCGGCCTTCTCCAGCTTCTGCACCAGCCGGCCCTCGCCATCATACGATTCCTGCCCGATCAGCAGCCTGGAGGTCGGGTCAATGTAAAGGGAAGTCTTGCCCGTCCCTATCTCGAACTCCGCGATGTCCGCCTTGCGCCCGTCCGGCAGCACCCCCTCGCGCCAACCGACCAGGTGGGCGCCGGCCGTCTTGAGGGCGGCCTGCAGCCCCTCCGCACCGGTGAACAGATCTAGGTAGTTGAAGCCGCCGGGCAGGCCGGGGATCTCTCCCGAACTCCTGATCACCGCGGTAGTGACCCCATAGACTGTCACTACTACTACCGACCGCTCGCCGTCGTCACCGATGTCCACCAGACCCTCCGCCTGCGTACGGAACCGGTTTCCGCCCTTCACCCAGCTTTCGACGGGTTTCTGCATCTGCCCGGCCGGCGAGTACCAGCCGACGAAGTGCGCGCTCTTCACCTTCTGCATCGCGTCGGCCACCTGCGCCAGCGCTGCGTCCATCTGCCGGCCGGTGAAGAACCGATATCCCCCGGCCACCAACGCCACCAGGAACACCGTCACCAGCACCGCTCTTCGCATCATCCGCGTCCTCCCCGCGCGAGGAAGGGGGGAGGCGGAGGCGTGCGCGGCCGCGGCTCGCGCGTCAGCCGAGACGCGCTCCCGCAGGCCCGCAGGAACGGGCTCGTCGTCCAGCGTGTTCAGCCACTCCGGCCGCTCACTCCGGTGTCGGCAGCGCATCGCCGTGCACCTCCTCTTCTCCCAGCCGCTCGCGCAGCAGTGTGTAGGCGGCGTTCATCCGCGACTTCACGGTGCCAAGGGGGATGCCCAGGGCCTGGGAGGCCTCGCGGTAGCTCAGCCCCGCCACCTGGACGAGGCAGAAGGCCTCGCGGGCGGGATCGGGGAGCGCGGCGATGGCGGCTTGCAGACGCCGCCGCGCCTCGGCCTGCAGGAGCATCGCCTCCGGATCGGGCCGGGCGGCGGCCTCCTCGCCCTCCCACGGCACCGTCTCCACCGTGCGGTGGTCACGATGCCGGAGGTACTGGTGATAGGCAATGCCGAAGACCCAGGTGGTGAATCTGGAGCGGCCGCGGAACGATCCGACCCCCTGCCACACGGCCACGAACGTCTCCTGGGTCAGGTCCTCGGCCGCGCCGGCCTCGCCGCACAGGCGCAGGAGGAACCGGTACACCGGGCCGAGCAACTGCTCGACCGCAGTGAGGTAGGCCGCCTCCTCGCCTCGACGAAGTCCCTCGACTACCGAACGCGCGATCTGTGCCATCTCACCCCTACGTCGCGGTGTACGCCTCTACCCGTGTGTCGCCCGGGAGGGCCGAACGGTTCGCGACAGGCAGGATCGAGAGGCGATGCACAGCGCTACTGGGAGGACTGCGTCATCCGGATCGGCAGCCCAAGCTCGCGAAGCACCTCCAGCCCCTCAAGATCGGTCTCAGGCAGCCTCTTGAACCAGCGCCCGGCCTCGGCCTTGTCACCCCGGTACTGCGCGACCCGACCGAGTGCGTACCAGACGTCCGCGTCCTGCGGGCCGGCGGCTTCCGGCGGAGCGTGGGTCTGCATCTCGGCGAGCGCGGCGGCGATCCACAAGTGGCCCTCAGACTCCATCCTCGGCGCCTTCGTCCGCCGGAGGGCCACTGCCAAGTCCACCTGCGCGTCGGGATCGGCTGGAGTCATGGTGAGGAGTTCGGAGAGCAGCTTCACCGCCTGCGAGGAATCACCCGACTCGATGGCCTTCGTTGCCGCTTGCCGCAGGGCGTAGGGAGCGCCCGCCGTGATCCCCTCCCGCACCGAGGGAGGCGTGTATTCCATAAGCAAACGCCTGGCGTCCTTGCCGGTCACCTCTCGGAAGGTTTCGCAGATGGTCTCGCTATCCGGCGCGGGCGACTCCGCCAGCTTCTGGAGAATGGTCTCCAGCGTTCCTGGCGGCGATCCTGCCAGCAGACGCGTGATCAGCTCCGCCGCGTACCGGTAGTGGGCAGAGCTCAGGGCGTCCTCCGCCTCCGACCCCACAGGCTTCGCGCAGTAGTTCTGAGCCCAAGTGAGGAGGTTGATCTGGTCCCTGAGCTTTGCACTTTCCGCCGTCGGGAGGAAGGCCGCGCGGTCGTTCGACTCCGGCAGGAACTCCCGCGTGATCTGCAAGGCCACCCAGTTTCCGACCCCTTCATTGAACCAACGGGCGAACGGGTGGAGCAGGTGCAGCTCGAGCGTGAGCACGCTTTCCGCCGCCTCGTGGGCGCCGACCGTTATCATGGCGGGGTCCTGGGCGAAGAAGTCTGCCACCCATTTCTCAGGCGGGTCGGTGCGGCTGCCCAAGGTGCCGTCGGCGCGCACCACGCCGGGGAAGAAGGCCCGGCCCGAAGCGGCCGGATAGGTGGTCGAGGTGGCCTGAAAGGAGAGTTGGAACTTATCCGTGGCCGGAACGTAGATAAGGTTAATCGGTCCTTCATGCAGCCCGCCTGCGGCCCGGAGATCGGCCTCTCGATAGAGCCGAACGTCTCGCGTCATATCCAGGAAGACGCCAGTCATGAAGCAGGTGTCACTCATCACCTCCCGTACGATCTCGCCGTGTTCCGGGCACCCCAGCAACTCCACGATGCGGGCCGCCACCTTCTCCTGATTTGCGTTAGGGCGGCGCAGCGCGTCTCGGCGCGAGGGGACCACTTTCTCCCACACTGCGGCCAAGGTCTTGGCCTGGGCCTCCAGCTCGCGGGGATAGCGGATGGTAGTCTCGCCGACGGTAAGGCTGGCATCGAGGGGAAAGGAGAAGGCCGGGGCGGGCGCGGGGTTCGCGGGTGCGGGGGGAGGCGCCGGCGCGGGGCTTTCTGCCCGGGCCGGGAGGAACGCGGCAACGGCGAAGACGAGGAGGAGCGGGAGGGTCAGGCGCTTCATTTCAGGTACCTCGGCGCGCGGCTTCTCGGGAGACAGGGAGAAGTCCTCTCCCCCGCGGCGCGTCGCGGAACGACCGCGGTGCGGTTCGCGGGGGAAAGGGTTTGCCCCGCGCCCTGCCGAACGTCCGCGGGGACATGGGCGGAGGCGAGGAGAGCAGGATGGGAACAGAGACACCGGTGCGGTTCGGCCTGATCGGGGCGGGGTGGATGGGGTCGCATCACGGCCACAACGTGGCGAAGAACCCGCACGCGAAACTGGTGGCGGTGGCAGAGGCCGAGCCGGCGCGGGCGGAAGCGTTCCTGGCCGCGGAGGGGATCGAGGCCCGTGTCTACGGCGACTACCGGGAGATGCTCGCGCAGGGCGACGTGGACGCCGTGGTCGTCGCCTCTCCCAACGCCCGGCATGCGGAGCACGCGGTCGCCGCGGCGCAAGCAGGCAAGCACATCTACCTCGAGAAGCCGATGGCGATCACGCTGGCGGACTGCGTGCGGGTGGCGCGGGCGGTGGAGAAGGCGGAGGTGAAGTGCGCGATGGGCTACCACCGGCGGCTCAACCCGCTGGCGCAGTACGCCAAGCGCTTGCAGAACGAAGGTCTGCTTGGCGACCTGGTCTTGGCCGAGTCGGATTACATCCACCACATCCCAGGCGACTTGACCATCTGGGAGTGGCTGGGCAAAGAGGAGATCGCGGGGTCGCTCATCCACGCCGGCCTGGGGCACAACGTGGACCTGTTGCGCTTCTTCTGCGGCGAGGTCGTGGAGGTGAGCTGCCACAAGGACATCCGCATGCCCCGCACCACGCAGGTGGAGACCGAGGACATCGCTATCGTCAACCTCCGCTTCGCCAACGGCACGCTGGGCCGCGGGGTGATGTTCGTCGGTCCGATCGTGCCGTTCACGTTCACGCTCCGCCTCATGGGAACGAAGGGGACGGTGGACAACACGCGCGTCTGGCTGGACAGCACGCCCCGCTTCAGCGAGGCCGGCCACGAGCGGGACTACATCGCGCTGCCGCAGTCCTGGGTGCCGGACAACGTGCAGGGAGGGATCTCGGAGACGTGGGACAAGTGCATGGAGGCGTTCATTGACGATATCCGGCTGGACCGGGCGCCCGCGAACGACGCGGCCAGCGGCCTGCAGACCGCGGCCGTGTGCTTCGCCGCGGTGGCCTCCGCACGGGAGGGCCGGCCGGTTGACCCGCGGCAGCTCATCCAGGCGACGAAGTAAGGAGAGCAGAGCATGAGCGAGACCGATGTGAACAAGCTGGGCAAGCGCCCGTGGCATCTGATTGACACCGAGTTCGCCGCCCGCGAGCTGCGCCAACTGGGCGAGCGAGAGGTGGCCTACGTCGCGGAAGTGATGAAGATGGGGTCGCTCAGTAACTACATTGCCGAGGAGAGCATGACCCGCCGCTTCGAGGAGGCCTTCGCGGCGCGGGTCGGCGCGAAGAAGGCGATGGCAAAGAACAGTGCGATGTCCGCCCTCTTCGAGGCCGTCAGTGTCTCCGGCGCGGGACCGGGCTTCGAGGTGATCTGCGATCCCATCGTCCACTTCGCCGGCCTGGCCGCGCTCTTCTTCAACGCGGTGCCGCGATTCGCGGACGTGCGCGCGGACACGTTCAACATGAGTGTGGACTTGCTCCTCGCCAACATCACCCCGCTGACGAAGGCGGTCATCGTCACCCACCTGTGGGGGCAGTGCGCGGAGATTGATGAGATCGCGCGCATCTGCCAGGAGAAGGACATCTTCCTCATCGAGGACTGCGCGCACGCCATCGGCTCGACCTGGAATGGTACGCACGCCGGCGCCTTCGGCGACCTCGGCATCTTCAGCTTCCAGGAGTTCAAGCACCTCTCCACCGGCGACGGCGGGATGACCACCACCAACCAGGAGGAGCTGTTCGAGAAGATGCGCACCGTGTGGTGGTTCTCCGGCGAGTCGCCCAAGTTCGTCTACGGCAACTACCGAATGAACGAGGTGACGGCCGCGGTGGGCCTGGCCCAGTTGGAGAAGATGGACGCCATCCTCGCGCACTATCGGCGCACGCTGGAGATCCTCAACGCCGCCATCGCCGACTGCGAGTGGTTGGTGTCCCGCACGGTACCCAAGCAGGCGGGGGTGAGCGGGTACTGGTGGAGCTGCAAGTGGGAGGGCGACAAGCACGGTCTCTCCTACGAGCGGTTCAAGGAGCTGGAGCAGGACCTGGGGATCGGCTTGCGCTTCGGGTTCAACCACTATCCCGCGCAGGATTTCCCGATCTTCCGCGAGACCACCGCCTACCGCACCCATCCCGACTGCCCCACGCGCTGCCCGTTCTACACCGCGAAGAGCAACTACCGCTACACCTGGGGCCTGACGCCGGTGTGCGAGGACCTGATGCCGCGGCTGATCACGGTGAACCTGATCTTCCTTTCGGTCCCCGCGGCGGAGGAGATGGCGAACCGGATTCAGACGGCGATAAGGAAGATGAGAGGGTGAGATTGGAGAGTTGAGAGTAACGGCCCGGCCGTGCACTCTCCAACCTCTGATCTCAACTCTCAGAGCCAACGATCACTTACGGTAGAATCGAGTACCCCTTCACCAGCCCCCTACTATACATCGGCCTGAACCCCTCCGCGTGCGCCACTCCCACCTGCGCGCCGCGGGGCGCGGACACTTCGCAGATCCAGTCGTCCAGCCCCTTGTTCAGCCCCGCCCGAAAGGCCTCGTCCTGGCTCTGGTGGAGGCGCGTGAGGGCCCGCTTCTCCTCGATCTGCGCGCTGATGTCCACGTAGTGGGAGGGGAGGAAGTCGAACCCACCGCTGGGCTCGATGAGGAATACCGCGGGCGTGGACGGGAGCGGCGGCGCCTCCGTCTCGATCATGGGGAAGGGCAGGTGCAGCGCGCAGTGGCGCACCAGGTGATTGACGGTGATGTGGTCCTGGTTGTAGTCCGGGTAGAAGTGGGTGAAGATCGCGTCGGCCCGGGTGGCGCGGATGGCCGCGATCAGCCGTACCCTCACCTCCGGCGTGTCGTAAAGGAACTCGTCCTTCTCGCCCAGACACTGGTAGGTGGCACCCACCCTCTCGGCCAGCGCGCACATCTCGCGGTCGCGGACGGCGGCCGCCTCGGCGCGCGTCATCTCCGGCGCGTGCACCATCCCGCTGCTGCCGTCGGTGACGCAGATGAAGTGCAGGCTGTCGCCGCGGGCGCGCATCTTCAGCATCGTGCCCAGGCACATGAGTTCGTCGTCCTGATGGGCCATCACGGAAAGGACGTTCATCGCCTCTCACCTCCGTGGCCCTGCGTCTCTTCGCCCCCTGGCCCCGTTGCCCTGCGGCAGGACTTCGCCCTGCCGTCCCCGAAGTGGGCGAGAGCCGGCCTGAGTGGGATTCTCGGGCCGCCTTCGCTTGTGACCTACACCGGCCTCCGGAGCACACGCCCCCTCGCGGCCGGTTCTCGAGGAGGTTTCAGTGGCGACAACCGAGACGACCATTACCCCCAAGACGGTTCCCCTGGTGGAGACGAAGTACCGCAAGATCGCGACCGCCATTCCCGCGCCCGGGTCCATTCCGGTGCTGGAGGCGCTCTATCGCGACGAGCCGCGCTCCATGCGCGGGCAGCCGCCCGTGCTGTGGGACAAGGCGGAGGGGTTTCAGGTCTACGACGCCTATGGCAACAAGTGGATGGACTGGAGTTCCGGCGTCTTGGTGGCGAACGCGGGCCACGGGCGGCCGGAGATCGTGGAGGCCATCTGCAACCAGGCAAAGCACGAGCTGATTCACAACTACTGCTTCCCGAGCGCGGTGCGGGCGCGGCTGGTGAACCGGCTCTCGGAACTGGCGCCGAAGGGTCTGGACAAGGTGTTTCTGCTCACCACCGGCGGGGAGACGACGGAGTGCGCCATCAAGCTGGCGCGCACCTACGGGCAGTCGGTGGGTGGGAAGAAGAAGATCGCGCTGGTGAGTTTCGAAGGCGCCTTCCACGGCCGCACCCTCGGCGCGCAGCAGATCGGCGGCATCCCCGCGCTCAAGGAATGGATCGTCAACCTCGATCCGGATTTCGTGCAGGTCCCCTTCCCCGACGGCTGGCGCAATACCGACGTGAGCTTCGAGAGCTTCCTCAAGGTCCTGGAGGCGAAGGGCTTCGGGCCGGACCGAATCGCGGGGGTCATCACCGAAACCTACCAGGGCGGCACCTGCGCCTTCTGGCCGGTCGAGTACGCGAAGAAGATGCGTGATTGGTGCACGAAGCACGACATCGTGCTGGCAATGGATGAGGTGCAGGCCGGCTTCGGCCGCACCGGGAAGATGTGGGGCTTCGAGCATCTGGGCATCACGCCGGATGTCTTCTGCTGCGGCAAGGGGATCACGAGCGGCCTGCCGCTCTCGGCCGTGATCGGCCGGGCCGAGCTGATGGATCAGTATCCTCCCGGCTCGATGACCTCCACCCACACCGGCAACCCGGTCTGCGCCGCGGCGGCCCTCGCCAACCTCGACATCATCGAGAAGGAGGGCCTGGTGGGGAAGGCGGCGAAGGTCGGCGCGGTGCTGGGCATGGAGTTGGCGAAGGTGAAGTCCTCCCGCCCGGACGTGTGCGGCGCGCTCTTCGGCAAGGGCATGGTGTACGGCCTGCACATCGTCAAGCCGGGCACGACAGAGCCGGACGCGGCGCGCGCCAACGCCATCGTGGACGCCTGCATCGGCAAGGGGCTGTTGATGTTCCACCCCGTCGGCACGGGCGGAAATGTGGTGAAGATCGCCCCGCCGCTCATCACCCCCGAGGACGCGGTGAAGGAGGGCGTGGCGGTGCTGGCGGAAGCGATTGCGGAGGTGAAATGATGGCCTGGGACAAGCGGCTCAACGTTCTCCTCATCGGCGGGGGCATGATCTCCCAGGAGGTGGTGATCCCGACCCTCTTGCAGGAGCGCCTGCGGGGAGTGGTCGGCGACCTGCACATCTCCGCCCTCAACGCCGGCATCATCAAGCAGTGCGAAGACCTCTTCCCCGGCGGGCCGTTCGCCGGCTATCCCGATCCCGCGAAGTACGCCCTCGATGAGAACCACCCGACGCTCTATCGCGAGGCGATGGCGAAGCTCGGCCCCCACGGTGTAGTGGTCGTCGCCACCCCCGACCACCTCCACACCAACATGACCCTGGAGGCGATCGAGGCCGGCTATGACGTGATCGTGATGAAGCCGCTCTGCCTGAAGGTGAACGAGGCGCATCAGGTGATCGCGCTGGCGGAGGAGAAGAAGCGCTACGTGGCGACGGACTACCACAAGCGGCTGGACCGGGCGATCCGGCTGGCGCGCTTCCGCGTACGCCGCGGCGACCTGGGCGAGATGCTGCACGGGCACGCGTGGATCGAAGAGCCGAAGTACATGCCGCTGAAGTTCTTCGGCCTGTGGGCGGAGAAGTCGAGCCCGTTCGAGTACATCGGCGTGCACTACGTGGACGCGTGGTACTTCATCACCGGGCTCGTGCCGAAGCGGGTCGCCGCGTGGGGCCAGAAGAAGTACCTCCCCTCCAAGGGCAGCGACGCCTACGACGCGGTGCAGGCGGTGGTGGAGTGGAACGACGGGTCGGTGCTGTGGATCCAGACCTCCTGGGTGTGCTCGGACAAGAACTCCGCGATGACCAACCAGGGCCTGCAGATCAGCGGCACCCTGGGCGAGTACTGGGCCGACCACAAGTTCCGCAACCTGCACATTCTCACCGAGGGGGAGGGCTTCCAGCAGATCAACCCCAACTTCTTCAAGCACTACGATAGCTGGGAGAAGGACGACGACATCGAGTACGTCGGGTACGGGTTCGAGAGCATCTCACGCTGGCTGCGGGACATCCACCGGCTGCACGTGGATACGGAGGGAATGTCGGAGGGGAAGGCGCTGGCGTTTCGGGATCAACAGCTCAGGACCTGGGAAGACGGCATGCGCCCCCTGCCGCGGCAGGCGCTCATCGGCGTGGCGGTGAACGACGCGGTGCGGATGAGCCTGGCGAACAACAACGCGTACGTGGTGTTTGACGAGGAGTGGGTGCCATCGCTCGCATAGGCGTGCATCCTAACACGAACGCACGAAGAAGGCACGAAGACACAAAGAGAAGCGGGAAACGGCTCGGGCGGAAGCCCGAGCCGTTCTGCCTTTCGCCGCCCGTGGCAGCCCCGTCTACCGGAGCCAATCAGCGTGAATCGGCCTCCGCCCCTCCTCTGTCCAGCGACTCTCTCATCTGAGACACCGCGGCAACCGAGAGCTTCAGACTCTCCTGGTCTACCTGTCCGTGCACATCTCCCCGCGCCTTCTCCGCCGCCGCCCGCTCGTACCACAGGAGTGCCTCTTTAGGCTGCCCTTGCCCGGCCAGGAAGGCGCCTACGCCATGAAGGCTGTGCCCAAGGCTCTCGTGGTCCACCCGCCCGTACACGTCTCCCTGCTCTTTCGCGGCGATGGCGCGCTCGTACCACGAGAGCACCTCCGCGCCCTTCCCTTGCTGGAGGAGGCAATGACCCACCGCGTGCAAGCTGCATCCCAGGCTATCCTGGTCAACCCGCCCCTGCCAATCCCCCCGCCCCTTCTCTGTCACCGCCCGCTCATACCAGGGGAGCGCCTCCGCGTGCTGCTCCTGCTGAGAGAGGCAGTGGCCGACTTCATGTAGGGCGCGGCCCAGCGTCTCATGATCCACCCGCCCCTCCACATCCCCTTGCTCCTTCTCGGTTACCGCCCGCTCAAAGCAGGGACGCGCCTCCGCGTACTGCCCCAGCGCGGAGAGGCAATAGCCTATGCAGTAGAGGCCGGCCCCGACGCTCTCGTGGTCCACCCTCCCGCGCCGATCGCCCTGCTCGGCCTCCGCCACCGCTCGCCGGTACCACCCGAGCGCCTCCGCACGCTGCCCCAGCGCCGACAGACAGAAGCCTACCTGGTGGAGGCTGCCACCCACGCTCTCATGGTCCACCCGCCCGTGCTTGTCGCCGCGATCTTTGTCGGCCGCGGCCCGCTCGAACCACACCCGCGCCTCCGCGTACTGCCCCTGCTCGCACAGGCAGGCACCCACCTGATGTAGGCTGATCCCCAGGGCACTGTGGTCTACCCGGCCATGCACGTCTCCCCGCTCTGTCTCTGCCACCGCCCGGTGGCACCACGGGAGGGCCTCCGCATACTGCCCCTGCTCCATGAGACACCAGGCGATCTCGTGCAGGGTGTTTCCCAGGCTCTCATGATCCACCCGCCCCTGCCCGTCGCCCCGCGCCTTCTCCGCCAGCGCCCGCTCGAACCACAGGCGCGCCCCAACGAACTGCCCCCGATCCGACAGGCGGCGGCCGACTTCGTGGAGGCGGTCCCCCACAGTATCTTGGTCTTCAGGCTCGTGCATGTGTGCCCTTGCGCTCTCTCGGGACGACAGGAGTGCAGCCCCTCCGCCAGCTGATCTCTTCGGCAGGGGATGCCGAAGCCCGTTGCTTTCCTGCTCCCCTTCCGTGCCGAAGGCACCAACCAGTACGGAGCATTGTACCTGGGGCTTCTTGCGGGAGCAAGAAGGGGGGCAGGCGGCAGCCGGAGCAGCCACGACCAGGGCCTTCACCCGGCGCGCCCCTCTCTGCCGCGTGTGACCACGGAACATCCTCCCGGATCGCGTGCCCCCCGCGGAGGCAGGACCGCAGCGCGGGTGCGGCAAACCTCACCGCCACGGGAGAGACGCGTCATGAGAGTCAGCTTCGAGCAGCAGAGACACCCGCACATCGAGGAGCGCAAGAAGGCCGGGCCACCCAAGACCCGCGGCGGTCACGTAGACCTCAACGGCCGGATCGCACTCGGGTACTTCGGGGACAGACTACGAGACTCCGCTCTCCTTCCCCCTTCCAGCGGCAGACGCACAAGAGAGTTTCGTAGTCTGTCCCCAATACTGTTTACTTAATACAAATCAGGCTTCTCGTGGCAATACTCCACGGAGGTCTACCACATGGCACGCACCGCGTACGATCCGTCTCACCTTCCTCGTCCCATGGCCCTGGCGAGTA
>Ga0315282_10001680_pt1 | contig 41482 bp, 37 predicted proteins | sample YL17G07_20_MG_FD_203693 | JGI IMG/M metagenome (GOLD analysis project Ga0315282, IMG submission 203693) | Sediment microbial communities from Yellowstone Lake, YNP, Wyoming, USA - YL17G07_20 | ecosystem: Environmental > Aquatic > Freshwater > Lake > Sediment | place: USA: Wyoming | collected...
ACGTTCATTGGCGAGGCCAATGAATTCGAGGGCACCATGCACACAACAGTGCCAGAGGCTGTCTTGGAGACCGATTCCGGGCTGAAGATCAAGGTCACCCTCAAAGAAAAGGAGCTTCAAAATGGGAACCGGGCTGTAGCCCTTCTCAGACCTGAACATGTGAAGATTGTGGACGATCAGAGCAGAGGGCAGACTGCCAATGAGTTCGGCGTCGTGGTTGATGAGATCATCTATTTCGGATCGAGCCTGAGGCTCTACACCTACTTCGAACAGAGCAAGGAGCCTCTCTTTTTCGATATCACGGCAGATACAGATCTGGCAAACCGTGTCAAGAAACGGCATCGTCTCACGGTCGGATGGCCCATGGACTTCGCTCTTTGCTACTCGATGCACGAGACGAAGATCAACAGAGGCAACAAGAACAAGGCATCGTCCGACTCACCGACTTAGATGGAAGGAGGTACCGCAAGATAAAGGGAGATCAAGCAAGAACGGTATGAGTTATTAGGTTATTGGGTTATTGGGTGATTAATCCAAGGAGGTGGTTGACGTTGAAACGAAATCTTCATGCAGGCAAACATCTCAGCGGAGGGTTTGGCCTCAACATTTTTTCGGACGATGAGCTCCAGGAGATTCATCTGGCAACCCTCGAGGTCATGGGAAAAACAGGCCTTTATATCGAAGGAGAAGAAGCTCTTGAAATCTTTCACGGGGGCGGGGCCATCGTGGACCGAAAGAACAGGATCGTGAAGTTCCCACCTTATCTGGTGGAAGATGCGGTCCGTTCTGCTCCACCCAAGATCCTGCTTGCCGGCCGGAACCCAAAGAACGATTTCGTTTTGGAGGGAAACCGAGTCGGATTCACTACATTTGGCGAAGGAATCTACGTCCACGACATGGACACGGGCCAACCCCGCATGGCGACCAAACAGGATGTCTCTGATTCAGCACTGCTGGCCGACTACCTTGAACATGTCGACGTCTATGAACGAGCAGTGGGGGCACATGAAGTGCCAGGCGAAGTGAATCAGCTCCACAATGCTGAGGCATTCATCCCTTGCACTTCGAAGCACTGCTTCATGGGTCCTGGAGGTGGCGCTGGCAAGATCCTCTGGAAGCTCTTCGACATGTTTGCTGCTGTCGCGGGAGGAAAGGACAAGCTGAGAGAGCGCCCACTCATCACTTTCGTGACCTGCCCCACGAGCCCGCTCCGACTTATTAAGGAATCGTGCGAAATCATCGTGGAGGGAGCCCGGTCAGGTGTATCCATTATGGTTCTCTCCATGGCCATGTCAGGAGCTTCAGCGCCCGTGACCTTGGCCGGAACCCTCGTCGTTCACAATGCCGAAGTGCTCGGCGGTTTGGTCCTGAGTCAGCTCGCACGGAAGGGAACTCCCTTCGTTTACGGAAGCTCAACGACCAGCATGGACTTGCGGTTGGCCACAGCCTCTGTTGGATGCCCTGAGCTAGCCATGATCAACGCTGCCGTGGCCAAGCTCGCTCGCTTCTACTCCCTTCCGAGTTGGGTCGCGGGTGCGTAGGCAGATAGCAAGATCTCTGACGCCCAAGCGGGTCATGAGAAGACCCTGACAGCCCTCTTGGCCGCATTGGCAGGTGCCAATCTCATTTATGGCCTGGGCATGCTTGACATGGGAATGACTCTCGATTGGGCTCAGCTCGTGATGGACAACGAAATGGCAGGAATGGTCAAACATGTGATCCGGGGCATTCCAGTAACCGATGAAACATTGGCGGTGGATGTCATCCATGACATTGGACCGTTCGGAGACTTCATCACCCATGATCACACCCGAAGGCATATGAAGGCTATCCAGTCCCAACCGAAGCTAATTGACCGCAGAAGACGGGATTTTTGGCTTGAGTTAGGGGGCACGGATTTAGCCCATCGGGCCAAAGAAGAGGCAAAGTACATTCTCAAGACCCACAAACCCGATCCTTTGCCCCCTGGGGTAGCCTCGACACTCCGCTCCATTGTCCAAAGCGCAGAAGAGGAACTCTGTATTCCGAAGGAGAAGAGGAGGAGAAGAAAAAGCTGAAATACCTCTTGCGTGGGAAGCAACGGTAGGATTAAAGCCCCACAGGTTTTGCTCTTACTACCCAGGGTCTGCGGGAGGACTTTATCTTGTGGAGACGTCTTAGAACTTCGAGATCGAGGCAAGTAATCTTCTAAAGAAAATATCCAATCTGTTCGGAGCCATTCATGTCAGGTTATTTTCCAAATCTTAGAAAACGGTACGGGTACCTTGCTCCCACCGTCTTCATACTTATCTTCTTTGCTGCCTTCTTCATCTACCCGACTTTCGCGATGGTGAAGATCAGTTTTCATAAGTCTCTTCTCTACGGAGATTACGAACGGATCTTCACTCTCGAAAACTACATCAAATTCTTCACGGATCCTTTCTATCTCAGCGTGTTGGGCCGAAGTTTTCTTCTTGGGATCGCCGTGATGATCGTGACGATTCCACTCGGTTATGTTTTGGCCTATGCCCTTTGGGTTTCCGAAGGGCTCCAAAGAAAGGTCCTCTATTTCTGTGTTCTCTTCCCTCTCTTTACCAATCTCGTCATTAGACTCTATGGGTGGAGAATTATCTTTTCTCCCACGGGCCCCATCAACGTCACACTCCAATCCCTGGGAGTTATCAACGAACCTTTGAAGCTGATCTTCACATTTCCGGCAGTCGTCATCGGCCTCTTCTCTGAGTGTGCGCCGTACTATGTCCTCATCGTGTTTAGTGTTCTGAGCCTCATCAACCGGCGGTATGTCGATGCAGCCATCGATTTAGGAGCGAGCCGTTTCAGGACGTTCATCGAGGTCATCTGGCCTTTGACACTTCCAGGCGTCGTTTCAGGTGGCTTCCTTACATTCATTTGGTCCTTTGGGGCCTTTGCAACGCCCGCCATCTTGGGAGCGCCTGTTCATTGGACGACGGCAAGCCATGCCGAGAGGCAGATTCTTTCGATTCGGGATTGGCCCTTCGGGACGGCCATCGGGTTTATCCTTCTCGTCCTTGTTCTCATTTTCCTCTACATCCAAAACCGTCTCATTCCAAAGGTTCGCACCTACCGGACGGTGTAGATCGAGGAGAGAGGAGCAAGAAATGGGAAACATAGCCCATCAAGATCACAAACTCTCCCATCACATCGATTGGGGAGCGTGGGTATTTAGATTCACGGTTCTCTTTGTCCTGGGGATCATTCTGGCTCCCATCGTTATCGTCGTCTATAGCTCTTTCTCCGGGAAAACCCACATGAGCTGGCCCTTCACGGACCTCACGTTTCGGTGGTATCGAGAAGTCTTGGAAAGGCCCATCTGGGTGAGAGCCTTCATTAACAGCCTCATCATTGGTCTCCTGACATCGGTTATCTCTCTCGCCATCGCCACCCCTGCTGCATTTGCGGTGAGCCGCCGAAGACAGCGCGAAACTATGTTCATTCGTTCCTTCATTGGCTCGCCTTTACTGGTTCCCCCTGTCATCACTGGAATTTCTTTGCTGATGGTGCTAAGCCGGGCCGGCTTGAGAGGAACTTATCTGGCCATTGCCATCGGTCACACCCTCTGGGCCGCGCCTCTTGTCTTTATCACCATGAATGCCGTCTTCGAACGTTACAACCCCATCTATGTCGCAGCCGCCAAAGATCTGGGAGCAAATGCTCTCCAAGCCTTCTTCAAGGTCACACTGCCCATCGTCAAATCGGGATTGATCTCAGCAACTTTCCTCGGCTTTGTTGTCTCAACTCAGGAGTTCATCATCGCCCTCTTCCTATATGCTCCGAGCACCATCACCCTCCCAGTGGAGATTTACACGGCTATTCGCTATGAGTTGAGTCCCGGGATCTCTGCCATATCGGTTTACATGATTGGGATTGTCGGTGCGGCTCTCTTTGTGATCGACCGTGTGATCGGGATCGAACGCATCGGCTTCACCGGAAAAGGATAAGTTTTCTTCTGTATTTGCCTATTGCGTAATCTAATCAATTGTGGTAAAGGGTAATAGATTTTTGCTATTTTTTGCCGATTCGATTCTGACCCCCCCTGGGTTGCCAGCGGAGAGCGGAATAGGTCCCAGGCCTTGCAGCCCCCCCAAAAAAAGACTTGACAATTATTTCGTATTTTAATAGAAAGGTGCATTGCGATAGCGGTTGACGCACGCAAAGGAGGTGGTAGGCCAGCCAAAGAAAAGACCATTTCGGAAGGGTTAGTCGGGGGAGTCTCTTAAATCATTGGTCATTTCACATCTCAGCGGGAGGTAAGCCTATGAAGAAACTAACTATATTTGCACTGATCACTTTTGTCATTTTCGTGGTGGGCTATGCTCAGGCCCAAGAAAAGAGAGACTTTTTTAAGATTGGTGTCGTAACCTCTCTCTCGGGCGAGCTCGCCTTCGGAGGAAGCGTAACCAAACGTGGTTACGACATGTGGGAAGATGCTATTAATTCCGCCGGGGGTATTGACATTGGGGGTAAGAAATATAAAGTCAAACTGGTCTATGCCGACGATCAGAGCACGCCTGCGACTGCAGCCGTGGGCGGTGAGCGTCTCATCACCCAGGAAAAGGTGGACTGCATCCTGGGACCCTATGCCAGTGGAACAACCCTGGCTCTTGCACCGATTTGCGAAAAATACAAGATGCCTCACATCACAGGGTCTGCTGAGTCTCCTTTGATCTGGCTGAGGAAATTCAAGTATACCTTTGGAACCATTCCGCCTGTCAATCTTGGCCCGCGGTCTGCAATCCAGACCTTGGCCCGAGATGTTACTCCCAAACCTCAAACCATCGCCATTCTTGGCATTGACGACGCCTTCTCCAAGTTCGCTGCAGAAGCTGAGAAGGCAGAAGCAGAGAAACAGGGGATCAAAGTTGTGAAGTATGAGATCGTCCCTGAGGGAAGCGACTATACACCCTCCGTCACCGCCATCAAGCCTTTGAACCCAGATATCTTTGCCATGGGTAATCACGAGAAAGCAGCGATCGAAATGATTAAGATCGCCAAGGAATTGAAGTTCAACCCAAAGGCGTACGTTCAGCACTACGGGATGTCGACCCCGGACTTCCGGAAGGGTCTCGAAAAGGACATCGAGTATGTCTTCGGAATTTCCTACTGGACCGAGAACATGAAAATCCAGAGTCCAGGACTCTTCAAGAACCCTAAAGAGTTCGCGAATGCCATCCGGAAAAAATTCAATGTGGAGCCTGATTACACAGAGGCGGGCTGCGCTGCTGCCGGGTTGGCTTTTCAAGAGGCCCTTCGTAAAGTTAATGCACCTCCTCCCCTTACGGATGCTCAGAAGGATGCTCTCATAGATGCTCTTGAGAAACTGGACATCCAAACGTTCTATGGGCGCATCAAATTCGCAACGGAAGGCGAATTTTACCACTGCAACGCAGGGCTCGAGTCGATTACCCTGCAATATCAGGGCGGGAAGTTGACTGAGGTAGGACCTCCGAAAACCCGGGTGGCTGCTCCGAAGTACCCCACACCCACTTGGGACAAAAGATAATCTTTTCTCTCGCCTCCTCCTTCTTCCTCGCACGTAAGGAGAAGGGGGAGGTGACTTAATAGGATAGCCATCTGAGGTGTAACGTGGAGCTTCTTCTCCAGACCGTTATTGACGGCCTTCTCATGGGCGGGCTCATCATCATTATTGGGGTTGGGTTCTCACTCTGTTTCGGGGTGATGCACATCGTCGACTTCGCTGTGGGCGAATGGGTCATGCTCGGCGCCTATGCGGGTTACATGATGGTTCGTCACTTTGGACACGACGCCATGTTCTACCTGCCTGTTATCTTTGTGATCTTTTCCGCACTGGGGTGGGTCATCTATCCCGTTATCCTCCAAGTGGTCAGTGGAAAACGCTTCAACCCAGCGATCATGGGGCTGATATTCACGTTTGGTCTTTCAATTACGATGAAAGGGGGAGCCCTTACGGTCTGGGGCTACCACATCCAGTCTGTCCCGACATGGCTAACGGGGAAAACCCTCTACCTCGGTCCTTTAACCATTCCTGGCCTGCGGGTCTCGGGTTTCTTCTTCGGAATCCTCGTTACCCTCTTGTTACTGGCTTTTCTTTACAAAAGCAGATATGGAAATGTCATACGCGCTACGGCGATGGACAGAGATACGGCGAACCTGCTCGGAGCGGATGTACGGAAGGTGGGCGCTTTCGTTTACAGCCTCTATGCGGGAATTACGGCAATGTCCGGCGCTTTGATTGGGGCTTTATTCTCTGTCCATTCAGTCATGGGTGCCAAATACACCATGCTTGCCTTCTTCGTTGTTGTCTTGGCCGGCATGGGCTATGTTCCCGGAGTGATCCCGGCTGCCATTATCCTTGGACTTCTTCAGTCGTTTGTCTCCGTTTATATCGGCGGACGGTTCAACCTTGCCGCGTTGTTTCTTGTCATGTACGGCGTCTTGCTGATTACACCTAAAGGAATTTTTAGAAGAGGCTGGTAATGGAATTGCAAGCAGCAAATCCGAAAACCCTTCGGTCGTCCTTGGCCTGGAAATTAACAGTTTTTATTCTTCTCCTCGTGATCTGTTTCATCTTCCCGTGGATCGTCTCTCCTCTCTGGCTCCGGATCGGGACAGAAGTCGTGATGTGGGCGGGTTTAGCCCAGAGCTTTAACATCATCTGCGGTTACACAGGGCGTCTCGATTTCGGTCACGGAGCATTTTTCGGAATTGGAGCCTATGTGACCGGAATGGCGATGACCCTTCTTGGGTGGCCTTTCGGCCTGGGACTTCTCGTGTCAGGTATCGTGTCTGCCCTTTTGGCCTTGGCCATCGGTTACCCTACCCTGCGCCTTCGAGGAGCCTACTTCGCCATCGCTACCTGGGCTATGGGTGAACTGATTCGCCAGATTGCGACCATCCTCGATATTACTGGGGGCGCTTTTGGTTTGCAGCTTCCCGCGGTCCTTAACCTCCCCTATTTCTACTATATGATGCTCTTGGTCACAGGCTTAACGTATCTGACAACTTATCTCCTCGTGGAAAAAGCGCGTTTTGGATATAAACTCCTTGCCATTCGAGAAGACGAAGATGCGGCTGAGATGGTAGGCGTCAATACCGCTTCGACTAAGAATTGGGCTTTCGCCTTAAGCGCCTTTTTCCCTGGCGTTCTGGGTGGCATCTATGCGTATTGGGTCACCTTCATCCATCCGGACAGCGTCTTGGGTGGCCAAATCACTGATGTAATGTGCGTCATGGCCTTTCTTGGAGGCATTGGGTCCCTCTGGGGTCCTTTCTTGGGCGCAATCGTTGTCCAGTTGATTCAGCGTGTTCTGTGGGTTGTATGGGGAGAGGGAACATTCTACCTGGTCATCATTGGTGTGACCATCTGTGCGGTGATCCTCTTCATCCCCAATGGGCTGGTCGGCCTTTTGGAAGGAACGGGGCTCTTTTCTCCAAAAGAATCCGTGAATGAGCTCAAGAAGAAAATCAAATGGTGAGAACATGATCCTCCAATCCCATGATCTCGTAAAATCCTTTGGAGGGGTGACGGCAGTTGATCACCTTTCCCTTGAAGTCGAGAAAGGGTCCGTCTTCGGTATCATCGGCCCCAATGGGAGCGGAAAGACCACCTTCTTTAACCTCGTCAATGGGGTGTATCCTCCCACTTCCGGAACAATCACTTTCAACGGCCGGAACATCACCGGGCTTCGCCCCCATCAGATCGCTAAACTCGGAATCGGAAGGACTTACCAAGTCCCCGCCCCTTTTACCAAGATGACGGTTCTCGAAAACGTCATGGTCAGTACCTTCATGCGAAGTTCTTCCCTGAAAGAATCACGAAAGGTGTCCTGGGAGATATTGGAGCGCGTGAGACTTGAAGACAAGGGAAACAGCTTGGTCTTGAACGTTACCCTCGAAGATCGAAAACGTCTCGAACTGGCTCGGGCTCTGGGAACTCGCCCTGACCTCCTTCTCTTGGATGAGGTCATGGCAGGCCTAACCCCATCAGAGATCAAGGAAGCCATTGAGCTGATCCGATCGTTACGCACAGGGGAGTTGACCATCATCGTTGTGGAACACATCATGGATGTCATCTTATCCTTGTGCGATCGCATTGCAGTTTTGGACTACGGGGAGAAGATCGCCGAGGACGTGCCAGATAAGGTCGTGAACGACCCAAACGTCATCAAAGCCTATTTAGGGGAGCGATACAGTGCTCGAAATTAAGAACATCACCGTGGCTTACGGGCTTGCAACTGCCCTGTGGGACGTATCTCTGTCCGTACAGGATGGGAAAATCGTATCAATGATTGGTTCCAACGGGGCAGGCAAGAGTACAACCTTGAAAACCATCTCCGGAGTCGTGCACCCCAGATCTGGAACCATCTCGCTCGATGGTGAGAGGATCGATCATTTTGCCCCCCACCAGATCGCCCACAAGGGAGTTTCCCATGTTCCTGAAGGCCGAAAAATCTTCCCATTCCTCTCAACGGTTGATAATCTGAGGATGGGGGCCCTCCCTGTTAAAGACCCAAAGCGAATAGACGAACTCATGAAGAAAGTCTTTGAACTCTTTCCCATCTTGGAAGAACGCCGAGACCAGGCCGGAGGAACTCTGTCTGGCGGACAACAGCAGATGTTGGCCATAGGCCGTGGCCTTATGTCTGACCCTAAGATTCTCCTCCTCGATGAACCCTCGTTAGGACTCGCCCCCATCGTTGTGGACGCTGTCTTCGATGTCATCGTTCAGCTAAACCGTCAGGGACATACACTCCTATTGGTCGAACAGAACGCCTACCGTTCCCTCGAGATTGCCCATTACGCTTACGTCTTAGAAACCGGGAAAATGACCCTGGAGGGCGAAGCATCCACTCTCATCGACAACCCCCACGTGAAGAAAGCCTATCTGGGGAGATGACCACCACCCTTCCGTCCACAGGCATTCCCTCTTGCCAAGAATGAAAGTAAAAAGTTAAGAAAAGGTGGAAGAGGTGTTGATTTCTATTCTAAATGCCATTGTAGGAGGCGAGACGCATGAAGACTTATTCCATATCAGTGATTCCTGGTGACGGCATCGGCAAGGAAGTGACCAATGAGGCCCTCAAGATTCTAAAGGCTCTTGCCGATAAACATGGTTTCAAGATAAAAACGCGTGAGTTCGAATGGAGTTGCGATTACTATCTCAAACACGGGAAGATGATGCCGGACGATATTCTCGATATCCTAAAAGGCTTCGACGCGATCTTTCTGGGCTGTATCGGGGATGTCAATAAGGTTCCGGATCACATTTCTCTGACCCTTCTTCTCAAGATTCGAAAAGGATTTGACCAGTATGTCAATCTTCGTCCCATCAGGCTCTATCCGGGTGTCGAGACTCCTATCAAAACAGCGACGCCGGAGACGATTGATATGGTCGTCATCCGGGAGAACACCGAGGGAGAATATGCAGCGGCAGGCGGCTTTTTCAAAATGGGAACTCCGGATGCCTTTGCACTCCAAACCGGCATCTTCACTCAGAAGGGATGCGAACGGGTCATGCGCTATGCATTTGACCTGGCACGGAAGCGGAAAAAACTCGGTACCAAATCTCCTATAGGCATGGTAACGAATTGCTCCAAATCGAACGCTCTCAATTATTCTATGGTCTTTTGGGATTCGGTGTTCAAGGAGGTCGCTCGAAACTATCCTGATATAAAGACAGAGACAGCCTTCATTGACGCCATAACCATGTGGCTTGTCAAGACGCCGGAATATTTTGATGTGATCGTGGCTTCAAACCTGTTTGGCGACATCATCACCGACCTCGGGTCTATGCTCCAGGGAGGGATGGGGTTTGCGGCTGGCGGGAATGTCAATCCGGATAAGATCTTCCCTTCCATGTTCGAGCCTATTCATGGGTCAGCTCCGAAATACGAAGGTAAGGGGATCGTCAATCCTGTGGCTTCCATCGAGGCGGTCAGGATGATGTTGGAGCATCTGGGAGAAGAGAAGGCAGCCTCAGATATTGAGAAAGGATTAGCGAAGATTCTCTCTGAGGGAAAATTCCGGACCCGTGACATGGGAGGAAAACATTCCACCTCAGAGATGGGAGATGCGATCAAGAAGACAATCTTAGATTTGAAGTGAAGCTCCCCGCCCCTGCCTACCGCGGGCAAAGGGCGGGGCTTCCAGCTATCTCAAATCTGATTACTATGTCGGCTTTGACTCCAGTGCTGGAGTCCGTTGCCGCACTCTCCGAGGGGCATCCAGCCGACTTGTCCAATATGAGGCCTTGGATTTGAGTCGATGCCTGATCCAATGTGGATCGCTACTCCTGTTGCGGATGACTAATGCAACACCGTTTCCACCGGCACACAGGAAACTCCTACCGCTTCCCCTACGGGTTTGCACACGAGGTTTCCTGTAACGACATTGAGCCCCTTCAAAAGACTCGAATCCCCTTGAGCAGCCTTCTTCCATCCCTGATTTGCGATCTTCAACGCATAAGGAAGAGTCGCATTGGTGAGGGCAAAGGTGGACGTTCTCGCCACGGCTCCCGGCATATTGGCCACGCCGTAATGGATCACCCCGTCCACTCTGTAAGTCGGATCATCGTGATAAGTCGCGTGAATCGTCTCGATGCAGCCCCCCTGATCCACGGCTACGTCCACAACGACTGTTCCTTCCTTCATCTTTGAGATCATCTGTCGGGTGACAAGCCTGGGGGCTCGTGCCCCGGGAATGAGCACCGCACCAATGACGAGGTCAGCGGATAGAACATTTTGCTCAATACTGTCCACGTTAGAAAACAAAGTGATGGCTCTCCCTCCGAAAATATCGTCCAGGTATCTCAATCGCTCCAAGTTCACATCCAGGATGATCACCCTGGCTCCCATTCCCAACGCGATCTTTGCCGCATTGGTGCCCACGTTCCCTCCCCCGAGAATGGTCACGCAACCTGGCTGACAGCCTGGGACGCCTCCCAAAAGCACGCCACGTCCACCGTTCTCCTTCTGCAAGCAATGAGCGCCCACTTGGACTGCCATCCGCCCCGCAATCTCACTCATGGGAGAAAGAAGCGGAAGCGAACCATTCTCCAACTGGATCGTTTCATATGCAATTCCGATGGTCTTTCTTCTGAGAAGTGCTTTGGTCAAGTCCGGCGCGGGCGCGAGATGGAGGTAGGTATAGAGGATTTGGTTCTCGCGAAGGAGATCATACTCCTCGGGGAGGGGTTCCTTGACTTTCATGATCATCTCCGCTTGATCATAGATTTCCTTTGCCGTCGATCCAATGATCGCGCCCGCGGCATGGTATTCCTCGTCAGAGATTCCGCTCCCTACCCCTGCTTCCTTTTGGACGAGCACTTTGTGGCTTCTTTTGACCAGCTCCTTCACCCCGCCTGGAGTCACTCCCACGCGGTACTCGTGTTTCTTGATTTCCTTTGGAATGCCAACGATCATTCTAAAACCCCCCTTTCTTAGGACTTCAAACTCATGGCTTTTTCTTCTTCCGTGATGCACTCATTTAAAATCTTGAGCCCTTCGTCAATGTCACTCTTCTGGATGATGAGAGGAGGCGCAAATTCAAGGGCTTGCCCCATCACCTTGACCACCAACCCTTTGCTAAAGGCGCGATTGACCATGCTCGAGAGTCTCTCAGCCGCGAGCGGAGTCCGCTTCTTCTTATCCATAGTAAAATCAATGGCAGCCCACAGCCCTGTCCCTCTGGCCTCTCCCACCGTCGGATGGGATTCCAGAGACTTCAGCCCCTCGAGAAGGTGCTTCCCCATCTTGGCAGCGTTCTCGACCAGTTTTTCCTTATGCATGATCTCGATGTTCTTCAGGCCTGCCGCACAGGAAACAGGATGGTTTGAATAGGTATGAAGATGCTGGAAAATCTCGATGGGCTCGAAGGCTTCGTTCGTGATTCCAACCGCCCCAAGAGGCACATAACCGCTCGAGATTCCCTTGGCCATGGTAATGAGATCGGGTTCAATGTCGAAATGCTGGACGCCGAACCACTTTCCTGTTCTTCCGAACCCGCAGATAACCTCGTCGATGATGAGGAGAATGCCGTAGCGACTACAAATCTCTCTCACGATTTTCCAGTATTCCTTGGGAGGAGCGTAGGCTCCAAACCCCTGTTGAATCGGCTCACCGATCAAAGCCGAGATCTGTGTGGGATCTTCAAACTGGATAATTCGTTCAATGTCTCGTGCACAGGCGATGTCACAACCGGGATAAGACAAGTGAACTGGACAGCGATAGCAATAAGGGGATTCGACAAAAACGGTTCCAGGAGCCATAGGTTCCATGATCTGACGCATGGGAAGCACTGTTCCGAGGACACTCAGTGCTCCACCCGTGACTCCGTGATAGGCTCCTCGCCGCGAGATGACCTTATAACGCTTCTTCTCCCCTTTAAAGAAGTGATAATGCCTGGCAAACTTGATGGCTGACTCTACTGCCTCTGATCCATCGCAAACAAAAAAGAACTTCTTTATTTTTCCAGGTGCGATTTCTCCCAAAACATTTGCCAGATTCACGGCAGGACGGTTGGTAAACTGCATCGGGGTAAAGTAAGGAATCTCGCAGATCTGGTCATAGACCGCTTGGGCTATCTCCTTGCGTCCATAGCCCACATGAACGGGGCGAGTCACACCAGAGACAAAGTCAAGATAGCTCTTGCCCTGCTCATCAAAGACACGAACTCCACTCCCCTTGACCATCATGGGGACTCCTTTTTCCACTTGCTCTTTAGACGTTCTGCACAAGATGAGATTGAATTGTCCCTTCATTTACTCTTTCCTCCCTTCGAAGTTGTCTCTGAATGACTTTCCTCTTGCAAATTGTGAAGCTCCCCGCACACAGCGCGGAGCTTCCCGGCAATGATTTATTATTTAATACTGTTCCCCTTGACCCCGCCCACAGGGCGGGGCTTGCGGGGCACGCTCCGGTCAAAATGTTTGTTAGCGACTGTTTGATTCTACAATGCCTTTCGCTATCAATATCTAAAACTTTTGTTCCTGAAGAGCAAGCAAAACATTAACTATTTGAAACCCATCTGTATGACTTTTAGCGATAGGTCCATAGACACCCACAGGTCAATATACCGCTTTTTGCAGATGGCTTCCAGAGAATTCAGAAGATCGTTAATCGTTAAAGGTTACTGTGCTTTGAGGGGATGGAACTCTGAGGAAACTCCCAAACACTGAACGCTTTCACGGGCAAGTCGGCTGGATGCCCCGCCTTAACTGCCTGCCGGTAGGCAGATAAGCGGGGAGGAAAGCCGACCGTGTAATCATACCTACATTTCCCGGAAGCTCCGTCCTGTGCCTGCCTGCGCGAAGCCGCTTCGGCGAAGGCAGGGGCGGAGAGCTTCACTTTGGAGATTTGATCGTGCTTGTCTCAATTTCTGTACTTGGGTCTCTTGTTTGATTCGAGAATCTTCTTACGGATGCGCACGGAGAGTGGGGTCACTTCCACCAGTTCATCTTCCTTGATAAATTCGATCGCTTGCTCGAGACTGAGAATCTTATGTGGAATGAGCTGTAGGGCATCGTCCGATCCTGCTGCCCTCATGTTGGTCAGTTTTTTCTCCTTGGTGACATTGACATCCAGGTCATTCTCTCTCGAATTCTCGCCAATCACCATTCCTTCGTAGGCGGGCGTGTTCTCTCTTACAAAGAGTGTTCCCCGGGGCTGGAGGTGGTAAAGCGCATAAGTGGTCGTTTTCCCTGGCCGGTCTGCAACCAGGGCTCCGGTAGAACGTTTTGTCATCGGGCCGTGCCACGCCTCATGTCCATCGAAAATATGGTTGAAGAGCCCTGTCCCTCTTGTATCAGTGAGAAACTGGGAACGAAAGCCGATGAGCCCCCTGGAAGGGATCCTGAATTCGAGGCGAACCCTTCCCCGGCCATGGTTGTTCATCTTCTGCATCCTGCCTTTCCGAATCCCTACCTGTTGTGTTACAACTCCTATGAATTCTTCTGGGACATCGATTACCAGATGCTCCATCGGCTCATAAAGAATGCCGTTCACGTTTTTGGTGATGCTCTCCGGCATGGACACAGAAAGTTCATACCCTTCTCTCCGGATCATCTCGATCAAAATCGCAAGCTGCAGCTCCCCTCTTCCCATCACCTTGAAGGAGTCGGTGGAATCAAAGTCAACCTTGATCGAAACATTGTACAAAAGCTCCTTTTCAAGCCTCTCCCTCAGCTTTCTCGATGTGACATATTTTCCCTCTTGTCCCGAAAAAGGCGATGTGTTCACAGAAAAGACCACCGAGATGGTAGGCTCATCTATCGCTATTCTCGGAAGGGGCTCCGGATTTTCACTATTGCAAATGGTATCACCAATCCCAATCCCTTCAATCCCGGCCAGTGCCACGATATCTCCTGCCCGGGCTCCCTCGATCTCAACTCTTTCGAGCCCCTGGAACCCATAGAGCGATGTTACCTTTATCTTGGTGGGCTCCTCTTTGCCGTTGATCATCGACACCCCATCCCCGACCTTGACTGAGCCTGAGAAGATCCTCCCAATCGCAAGCCTGCCCACGTAATCGTTGTAGTCGATGTTGGTGACCAGGAGTTGCAGGGGCCCTGCTTCATCCCCTTCCGGTGGTGGAACGGCGTGAAGAATGAGTTCAAACAGGCATTGAAGATCTTTCGCATCGTCATCCGGGTGATGTTTCGCAATCCCGAGCTTTGCGTTAGTGTAGACGATCGGAAATTCAAGCTGTTTCTCTGTGGCATCGAGGTCAATGAATAGATCGTAGACCTCGTTGAGCACCTCTTGGATTCTTGCGTCTGACCGGTCTATCTTGTTGATCACGAGGATCGGAGGAAGATTGAACTCGAGGGCTTTTTTCAGAACGAATCTTGTTTGGGGCAAAGGCCCCTCCGAGGCATCCACGAGGAGCAGCACGCCATCGACCATCTTGAGCGTCCTTTCCACTTCGCCTCCGAAATCGGCATGGCCCGGAGTATCGACAATATTGATCTTGACTCCCCGATATTCAATCGCCGTGTTCTTTGCCATGATGGTAATGCCCCGCTCCCGCTCTAAGGCAATATTGTCCATCACTCTGTCCTGAACCTTCTCGTTTAAACGGAAGGTCCCTGACTGTCTGAGCAAGCCATCGACGATCGTTGTTTTCCCATGATCCACATGGGCAATAAGAGCTATGTTTCTCAAATCTTCGCGTTTCATCAATAGAGTCCGTCAACGGATGAGATCGTTTCGATCTGAAATCTGCAATCCGCAATCACTACTGTGACGATGGGTTCTCGGGCTAATCCTCCGAGTCACCCTTCTCATCCATCTCAGGGAGCCAGTTCTGGATAATTTCTGTGATTTGCTTCGCTTGGTGAGCAGAGGAAATATTGAACTTCGACTGAGGAATAAACTTTCCACCCCGTTTTTGATAGCGGGCTACCCTGATCTTCTTAGGCCCGAATTCGCCGGTCCTCTTGTTAAGATCCTGATACATAAACATCAGGGTGGACCAGGCTCCACTGGTGAGGACTTCCTTCTTCACCTGCTTGACCAGATGTTGCCCATTCTCATCTTTCCAGTCTATGCTGATTTCATCAACGGTCTCCGCCATTCGCCCCCCTCGATGACATGACTTCTTTGAACCACTTGAGCCGCATGGGATGCTGGCTTCCTAGGGTACTTCTTGAAAGAGTGTTTGCCATTCCCCCCACCTTTGTGCCTCGAGATGTTTTGCAGGTTAGGGATGCTGCCATGCCACACAGGATCAATACGATTCACCTTAAACAGGGATTTCAAATCCTTCAATTCCTGATCGGTCACAAAGGTCATGGCAATGCCCGACCGACCCATTCTCCCGGTTCTTCCTGTTCTGTGCGTATAGGATTCCAGGCCACAAGGATAGTCATAATTAATGACATGGCTGACATGGTTGAAATCGAGTCCGCGACCGGCAACGTCCGTGGCAACCATGAAGGTAATCTCCTTTCGGCGAAAACGCTCGAAGATCGATGTTCGCTTCGATTGCTCCAGACCCCCGTGGATATACCCTATCGAGCTGAATTTCCCTTCCAACTCCTTTGTCAGTTTCTCACCGTGATGTCGTGAATTGCAGAAGATGATCGCCTGGGAGATTTTTTCCTTGTTCAGGTATTCGATCAGGGTATTGAGCCGATCCCGTCGCGCCGTATATTGGAAATGATGAGCCAGACTCTCCGGGGCGATCTGTTCCTTGTTGAGTTCCACTCTCACTGGGTCTTTCAGATAGGCCCTGATCAATCGATCGATCTCTTCGGGCATCGTCGCTGCAAAAAACAAAGTCTGGTGTTCGTGGATCAGACAGGAGAGGATAAAGTCTACATCTTCAATAAAGCCCATCTTCAGCATCTCGTCCGCTTCATCCAGCACCAGCGTGCGAACACAAGAAAGGTCAATGGACGTAGTATTGTATAAGAAATCGATCAATCGTCCAGGGGTCGCAACAAGGATATGGACCCTGTCCCTGAACTTGGCCTTTTGAATCTCCATCGAGAATCCACCGAAGACCGCAAAGGGGACCACATCCGTAAACTTCGAAAGTTTATCGATCTCTTCCACATATTGAAGTGCCAGTTCACGGGTGGGGACCAGGATGAGTACCTGGATGGCATTGAGCGAAGGATCGATCCTCTGGATCAGCGGAATACCGCAGGCCGCTGTCTTGCCCGAACCCGTCTCCGCCCGGGCCAAAAGGTCCTCACCTTTCAGTATCGGGGAAAAGGTCTTTTCCTGGATGGGCGTCAAATCCTCATACCCCATGCCAGTCAGGGCCTTTTGAATCTCTGGTTTCAAATCTAATTCACAAAATTTCATTGTTCATCCTCAAATAACTCGTTCCTATCGTACGGAGTTATCCCTTTCTTTCTTTGCCTCACCATTGATTTCTACGATTTCACACGACTTGCAGGCAAGCAATGATTGAATCACGCAGAAACGGGTTGGAAGACTCAGTATGGTTGGATCCTTTCTATCAGATCGTGAAAACGCTCTCTGTCTCCTTCTAAAATTCTCTGTGAGACTCTAATAAAAAACCCGTAAAGAAGTTGTCTAGAGTTCTTCACGGGTTATCGTCTCAAAAGCTCTATGCAACATGACCAATATACACTACTTTTCAGATAAAAGCAATAGCTAATAAGAACTTCCTTTCTTTCATAAGATCTATTTTCCTTGACATGCAATAACCTTTTTCTTATATTCGACTCACCCCAATAGGTGATTCCATGCCCTCGCGGCAGGCCTATCTTGCATCTTCCCTGATCTTCTTGACGTACCTCATGCCCTGGTGTGCCGTTGCCTGGAGTGAGATGGAACCGGCAATGCTTCTTGAGAAAATGGAGCAGGCCTATGACAAGGTGAAGGACTACCAAGCAAACGTAGAGGTCAGAACTTCGAAGAGTGATGGTTCGTTTGACACAGAAAAGTTTTTATATACCTTCAAGAAGCCGGAGATGATCCGTCTCGACTTTGAATCCCCTCATTCAGGGATGATCTTGGTTTATCCTGACCGGAACAGGAAGGTGGTGGTCCGCCCCTGGCCCTTCTTCCCGTTCTTCAAGCTTCACCTTGATCCAGGTGACCCGATACTCGTATCCCACTCGGGGCAGCATATAGACCAGACAGACCTCGGACTCCTTATCAGAAATATAGGTCACAGTTTGACGGACCTGTCCAGGGGGCCTCCGGAGGTCACAGAGAAAGATGGAACCGTCGAGATTCAGGTGCTGGCTGAGAATCATTTCCGAAAGGGGATCCTTACGATCTACCGGTTCTCCATTGATGAGGAGCGATTGCTCCCTGTGAAGGTGGAAGAATCGGATTCGGCCGACCGACTGGAGAGAACGATGATCTTCAGGAACCTGAGAACAAATATTGGCATTCCGGAGAGTTCGTTCCGACTGGCTGGCGATTAAGCTATGAAAATGAGCGGAATGGACGGGAATCCTGTCGGCAGACAGTCTGAATGGTTCGTGCCGAGATTTGGTCCCCCGAGATTCAGATCCCTGATGGGCCTTCTTTTCTTGCCTTACACAGGAATGGTTCTCTCTTTTTCAGTGATTGGCTCAGTGCTGGCCAATTCCATCCATTTCGAAAGACTTCTTGCCATTGTCGTTATCTATTTTCTCGGCCTGGGGATTGCCGCCCACGCCCTCGATGCTCTGGGAAGCAAGATTATAAAACCTTGGGGAAGCGTGTTTACCAGGCTTCAGCTTTGGCTCATGGCAACCCTTTCTCTCGTGCTCGCCTACCTTATCGCCATCTATTATATGATTCACTATGTTCCTTGGCTCGCGGTGGTGGCAGCCTGCGAAGGATTCTTCGTCTTCGCTTACAACCTGGAGTGGTTTCACGGGAGGTTTCATACGGATCATTGGTTTGCCTTCTCATGGGGCTTCTTACCCGTCCTGGCCGGACATGTCATGCAAACCAACCGAATCTCACTGGGAGCGTTCGTCGTCGCTTTATCGATGGCGCTTTTCAGCATCGTCGAGATAAAAGCTTCCCGTCCTTACCGGTCCCTCCGAATGCGCTTTAATACACTAGGGGATGAGGAAAAGTCCTTGATGATGCGTTATGAGACCATCCTCAAAGGGATCAGCCTTGGAACGATTCTCCTCGGAGGAGGATTGTTGATCTGCCGGATGGTGAGTTAACTTGACTGGAGCAAACGGGATGTCCATAGGCTTTGAAGATTATCTGGGGATACTGAAACAGAGGATGGACGATGCCTTTGGAAAGGCGCTGTCCACCCTATTGGAAAATGCTCCTATGGAGAATACCGCCTCACTTATGGAGATTCTGCAAGCTGGGAAGAAGATCAGAGGTTGCCTCTCCTGCATGGTGAGTGAAGCCTTGGGGGGGACGCTCGAAGCCGCAATTCCCAGGGCGGTTGCCGTGGAACTGATCCAGGCAGCCACGTTGATACACGATGACTTTGTAGACCAAGATACCCTCAGAAGAAACAAGCCAGCCGCCTGGACGTTGGAAGGGGCACGGAGGGCTGTGTTGATCGGAGACGTCATCTTTGCGACGGCGATTAAAATGATGAACGATCTTGGCTGGGAGGATGGACTAGCTGTCTCCCATGCGATTGCCCAGGTGGCGAAGGGAGCCCTCCACGAACCGCTCGCTCCCTTGGATGTGATCCGAGAGATCGAATCCCATAGCTTAGATGGCCAATGGTATGACAAAATCATCCATCTCAAAACGGGCATCCTCTTTGGAACCGCCTGTCGTCTCGGAGCTATTGCGGCAAATGCGGATGTAGGAACGAGAGAGATATCCTATCGGTACGGACTAAGAATCGGCGAGGCTTACCAGATAGCCGATGACATGAAGGAGATGAACCATCACTTGTTGACGCGCTCAATTCGTCCGGGACAATTGGCGCCTCTGGTCCCAGCCTTCCTTCATTTTGCCGATGGAATGGGGCCGCACATCCTGAAGGTTTTGAGAGGAGAATCCCCGGAGGTCGACGACCCTGTATGGGAATTCTTTGGCCGTGCGGTGATGCTTATGGAAAAAGCGATTGAGGACCGACTGAAATCCGCAGTCTCTGAGATTCAGGAAGATTTCGCAACTGGTCAATACAGGAAGCTGGTGCGAAAGGCTCCGTGGGACTTGATCAGGCTGTTCAACCTATCTTGACGGAAGCTACATCTTTCTGGCTGTAACAATGGCTGAGGTTCCAAGAGTGAGAGATTGCACGTGGATCTCTGAAAAGGCATTTTCCTCCAGACCCCGGGTCAACTGGGTGACCCATCCTGTCTGCCGAAGTAACTCAGGCAGACCCTCCAGGGCCGTTTTCCATTGCGGGCAGGTCCTTCTGCCGACAGCCTGCAAAAGCTTGAAATAGAGCTCCAAGAGATGTCCAAAGGTGCGATCCGAGGGATACGTAAAATCGTGCATCACCAGAGTTCCCCCTGGTCGAAGCATCTTTCGCACGTTTTGAACCAAGCTTCCCAATTCAGCATACTTGGCCAGATAGGATGATGTGATGCAATCGAAGCCCTCATCCAGCGAAACCTCCTCTGCCCTTCCCAAGACGAACTCGACATTTTCCAGTTTCAACCTCCGCACTTTTTCTTTGGCGAGGGGTAGATATTCATCGAGGAAATCAACACCCACGACCCGGCAATGAGGAAACTGACGCGCGATTCTAAGGGTGAGGATTCCAGTTCCGCAAGCCTGATCCATAATTTTTTTCGATCCTTCCGGGATCTTTTCAAGTATCTTCCTTTTCCACCATCGATCGAAGCCAAACGTAGCGAAATGAGCTATCAAGTCGTAGGTCGACCCTGTGCCAGAAAAGAAACGATAAACAAGCTCTGTTTTGGTATCCTGTCCCATAGAATCTACAACCTTTAAGGTCGAAACCATCTTTCTGGACCGATCACCCTAAACGCTCCAATAGGACGCGGGCTTCCCTAAGACCCACCTCCATTGCCATCCTTCTCGAATTCTTTCTAAGCACCCACGCATCCTTCATCCCGAGACGCTTATTCGCCCGGAGCTTATCAACCACCTCCCGCTCAGGTTTCATCCAGTCAAATTGCCTTAAGATGGCTTCTTGGTATCCATCGGGATTCTCCCAGTATTTCATCAATATCTGGGCGCTCCTCATTCCGGGAACAATCCCATCTCCAGCGAGCGGCGCTACACAGCCGATGGCCTCTCCCACTCCCCATATCTCATTCTCCCCGTGATCGACCACAAAGGGTTGCGCGTATTGGGGTCCGGTGAGGCGTATCCGGCCAGCACATGTGCAGACAATATTCCCTCTCCCTTGAGAGGTGTGGTTTCGAACCCAGCCCAGTTCTTCCACTATTTGATGCGGATCTGAAAGGAGGCTGCCGCACCCGATGTGGTACTCATGGCCAGAGAGGGGGAAGCACCACGCAAAGCCTATGCCTCCCAGTCTGATCCGATTCTCAAGCCGTGCATCCGTCCGGATCCGCCACTGCACACATGGCAGGATGATATCATCCTCAATGGCAGGCAGGAAGTTCCGCGAGACCCCGGTGGCGTCGATGATCCTTTCATACCTTGTTCGATCAAGGAAGGAGTACTTTATGTTTGAACCTCGCCGCAAATCCTTAACCAGACGCGACTTGTCAAAAGTCGACAGATCTGCTTCAATCGTATATTCGTCCATCACCACATAATCGGAATGCTGCAGAACATACTTCTCCGGCTCGAGTCCTGAAGCCCGGATACATTCAGTGAATCCCCTTGAGGTACCCCATGCACAAGGACTGAGGCCACATTTTGTTCCAGGTTTCTTATCAAACAGATCAACTTCGTGTCCCCGGTCACTCAAGAGCCTGTATAGAAAGGACCCTGTAGCACCTGCACCTGCAATGGCTATTTTCACTCTCTACCCCTCGTGGATAAGTATAACGCTAACTCTTCATTCCCCATTCTTTAACAATATCCTCACAAAAATTCTATATCAATCATTTTCTCTGGGGCTGAATAGAAAATGCTTGACTTATTCACCCCCCCCCTCTAAAATAGACGAATTATTGAGAACGCTGTTCTGTGTATAGAACTATTGATTTGCCACTCCAAGACCGACGGTAAACTCAATGGTGACAAGAAACAGGTCAACCCACATAGAGAAAAGAGGGAGGGCCAGCTACAAACCTCTTGCCCCCGCGGTCGAACAAGCCTCTAAAGTCCTATTCTGCTTGGGGAAAAACCTAGAGCCTAAGATGGCACTTACGGACATCTGTCGGCATGTCGGAATTTATAAAAGCAAAGGATACTCCATTCTCAAGACCTTGACCCAATTCGGACTCGTGGAAAAAGACCCCCAGACAAAGACCTACTCTCTCGGACCGAGCCTCATTTTCCTGGCACGCAATGTCTTGGACAACCTGTTCTATCCCGATATTGTGGCCCCGTTTCTGCAAAGTCTTGCGACTGGAACAAGCGCGACAGCTCTCTTTGGTCTGATTCATGGCGAACATGTATTTGTCGTTGGCAAGCACGAAAGGAATCAAAATATCGGGTTTAGCGTGCGACTTGGACACAGATTCCACATCACCCTGGGGGCCCACGGGAAGGCCATCGTCGCTTTCATGCCTGAAGCAGAGAGGGAGAAGATATTAGCCAGAAAGAAGGTTTACTTCTATTGGGATACGTCCCAGTTAGACAAGAAGCAGCTGACCAGAGAGCTTGAAAGATGCCGAGAGTTGGGGTTTGCAAAGGATGTTGGTCAAATCACTCCAGGAGTCAACGTCGTTAGTGCCCCCGTCTTCGCCCATCACGGGAAGATGATTGGCTGCCTCATCCTCATAGGAACGTTTCCCGAAAGCACCATTAAAGTCTACGGGCCAAAGGTTGCCAGCACGGCGAGACAGATCTCCTATAAGCTGGGTGCCATGACAGAGGCCAACCCTTCGACTCTCTTCCCTTCCACGAAATAGGAGGTATTTAAAGATGAAATACTGGAATCCTTACCTAGAAACCCTTCCAAGAGAAACCATCTGTAACATGGAGCTCTCCCACTTCAGAAATATTCTCTCCCATGCAAAGACGCATTCGCTTCTCTACCAACAGAAATTAAAGGGCATCGAGCCGAACGACATCGCAACACTCGACGACATCAAAAAACTCCCAATGACGGACAAGGAGGAGTTGCGAAAATATCAGGAGATAGCCCCTTTCCCCTACGGGGGCACCCTGGGGACTCCTATCGAGAATGTCACCACGTTCCGGCAGACGAGTGGAACGACAGGGAAACCGGTCTACGTGCCTGAGTCCTACGAAAGCTGGCAATGGAGGATTGAGGTGTGGTGTCACATCCTTTACATGGCCGGCTTTAGGCCTCACCACAGGGTCTTTCTGCCCTTTGGTTACAATGTCTACGTGGCTTTCTGGGAGGGTCATTACGCCTCTGAAAAACTGGGTTGTGAGGTCATCCCTGGAGGTGCTCTCGACACGAAGGGAAGAATCCACAAGATCATTGAAATCAAGGCGAACGCCCTCCTGAACACTCCAACCTACGGACTTCATATTGCCGAAGAGGCAAAAAAAATGGGCATTGATCCAGCGAGCTTCAACATTGAAAGAATGCTCTGTGCCGGAGAACCGATGCCCACAGCGACCCGAAAGAGGTTGGAGGAACTCTATCATTGCCATGTGTTCGATCATATCGGTGGGACGGAGCCCTGCGCATGGGCTGGGATGTGCGAGGCAAAGGAGGGTCTGCATATCATTGAACCCTTCTTCTTGGTCGAAATCCTTGATCGAGAAACGCTCCAAAAAGAGGTGAAGGAAGGTGACATCGGAGTGGCCGTGGTGACCCCGCTGGGCCGAAGGTCTTTTCCCCTGATCCGTTTTAACACCAAGGATCTGGTCGTGAAAGGAAAGAGCTCCTGTTCTTGTGGAAGAACTTCCCAGAAGATCGTAGAGGTGGTAGGCAGGATCGACGACCTCCGAAAGATACGGGGAGTGCTTTTCTCTCCCAAAACCGTGGAGGAGGTTATCCGGCAGCAGTTCCAGGAGGTCGAGGAATTCGAGATCGTTGTGGAAAGAAAAGGTCTTATGGATGTGATCTTGCTCAGAGCAGAGGTAGATCCTCAGCTTCCGCTAGAGTTTATCGAACAGACAAAAGTTAGGCTGGGTGAGAGCCTTAAGATCGCAACGAACCTTTCATTTATTGTCATCATGGAACCTCCGGGGTCTCTCCCGAGGTACACGCTAAAGGCTAAGAGGTTCAAAGATCTCAGGGAGGAGACAAAGTGATGGAAGCGATCAGGAAAGAAATCGAAAAGATCGAACAAAGCGCGGAAAGGATAAAGATGCTGGGCCAGGATAACCCCAGCCTCCGTAGGAACGCAGAGATCTTGCTCAACTTTGTCTATATTCTAAAATTCATAACTCTCGATCTGAAAAGTCTCTCATAATGAATATTTCATCGAGACATGACCGCCGAGAAATGACTGCATCGGGTTCAAGTGTTTATCTCGCCATGCACTATGCTCTATGCGCCATGCGATTTTTCATACCACGTTCGCTGCGTTCGCGGAAGCTGGGCTCAACTCGGAGACAATTGAACACGAATTTGGTAGTCTTAGGAGGATCTCGGAGATACATTTCATGAAACCCCAAAAGAGCGATGGACGAGGCTCCCTATCGCACAAATAGAGGCATATCCGAGTAAGCCCATTGAGAGAGGAGGGGAAATGGAAAGGCTATTTGACATTCTTCTCAAGGTGAGTAAAATCCTCGGCTACATTGGATGCGCAGCTCTCACTTTTATGATGTTTTTGACCGTCGCGGATGTGCTCATGCGAGCTGGTGGTCGCCCTATTTTGGGAACTTACGAAATGGTGGCTTTCTCGCTGGCGATCGTCATCGGTTTTACTATCCCCAAGGTTTCGTTAGACAGAGGGCATGTGTATATGGAAGTGCTGCTGGATAGGCTCTCCAAGAGGAACAGAGCCATCATGAACACGTTCACGCGAATGATGTGCATTCTTCTGTTCGTTATTGTGGGGTATAACCTTCTCTTAGTCGGCAAGGACCTCCGAACCTCAGGCGAGGTTTCATCCACACTAAAATTGCCCTTCTTCCCCATCGCTTACTGTGTGGGAGTCTGCTGCTTTGTTGAGTGTTTTGTATTCATCTTCCAAATCGTGAAGATCTGGAGGGGGCAATATGAATGAGATCGCTGTCGGCATCATCGGCCTTGCTTCGCTGTTGCTTTTTTTCGCAACCGGCATCGAATTGGGCTTTGCCATGGCACTGGTCGGACTTGCGGGTTTCGCTTATCTGAATGGTATTTATCCGGCCATGCAGCTCGTGGGCAGAGATCTCTATGACGTCATTACGAATTATGGGTACACGGTCTTCCCTCTGTTTATCCTCATGGGTCAAATCGGCTTCAACGCAGGTATCGCCGTAAGGCTTTATGATGCCGCACACAAGTTCATTGGCCACATCCCCGGCGGTTTGGCCATGGCGACCGTCATGGGAGCTACTGGGTTTAAGGCCATTTGTGGCTCATCAGCGGCCACCGCGGCAACGTTTGCTAGCGTGGCGATCCCAGAAATGGACCGGTACGGCTATAACAAGAGACTCTCGACAGGGGTCGTCGCCACGGTAGGAACTCTCGGGTGCATCATACCCCCAAGCGTTGTTCTCATCATATTCGGCATTATCACCGAACAGTCGATAGGGCAGCTTTTCCTCGCAGGGATCGTCCCCGGACTTATCATCGCCTGCCTCTTCATCGGGATCATTTATGGATGGGTCAAGATCAATCCTAAGATCGCCCCTATGGCCGAGCGGTCAACCTGGAAGGCACGGGTGCGTTCGTTGCCGGAGGTGGCCTGGATTGTTTTTGTCTTTCTTTTGGTCGTTGGAGGAATCATGGCAGGCTTTTTTACGCCTACCGAAGCAGGGGCCGTAGGCACCTTTGCAGTTCTTGTTCTGGCGGTGGTCAAGAGGGATATGAATTTCAAAAAGTACGTTACTTCGCTCTCAGAAGCCATTCGTACTGCGGGGATGATTCTCATGCTCATCGCAGGGTCTGTCATCCTTGGCCATTTCATTGCCGTGACCAATATCCCCCAGAAAACAGCAGACTGGTTGTTGGCGCTGCCTCTTAACCGTTACCTTGTCCTGATACTGATCTGTATCGTCTACGAGATAGGGGGCTCCTTCATTGATGACCTTGCCTTCATGATCCTCGCCACACCTATTTTCTACCCGGCCGTACAGAAACTCGGTTTCAATCCTATCTGGTTCGGTATCGTCATCGGTGTTGTCGTGATGATCGGCGTGGTGATCCCTCCGGTGGCTGTCTGCGTTTTTGTGGTAAAGAACATTACCAAGGTGCCTTTGGGCGAAATATACAAAGGCGTGGCCCCATTCTTGATCGCTCTAATCCTGGTCTGGGGTCTTTTGTTTATCTTTCCGGGACTTGCCCTCTGGCTGCCCTCATTGTTTTACAAATGAGAGCGAATGTGAGATGGCAAAGCATCAAAGCATGTGCGTTCCCACCCGGTTTGAGCAAGGGCAGCCAATATATCACAATTCAATGCTACACAAGACGAGGAAAGGAGGTACTAAGATGGGAAGAAAGATTGCATTGCTCGTGGTGGTGGTATCGTTCTTGTTTTCAATGGGTTCTTCTCTCTATGCAGCGGAGGTGATCAAGCTCAAGTTTGCGAATTACTTTCCACCCATGCACATGGATTCAGTCATCATGGGCAAGTACTGTGAGGAACTGAACAAACAGCTCGCCGGCAAGGTGGAGTTGACCCAGTACACCGGTGGCACTCTTCTTACGGCACCCAAGATCGCTGCAGGCGTAGCGACCGGTATTGCCGATATCGGCCTCTCAAATTTATCTTATACCAGGGGACGTTTTCCCGTCATGGAGATCATGGATCTGCCCCACGGGTTCCCGAGCGCCTGGATTGCCGGCCACGTGGCCAATGACTTTTATGGCAAATTTCAGCCGAAAGATTTTGACGGATATCATGTGCTCATGCTCAGCACGTCTCCCATCAACGTCATCCAGACGCTTAATAAACCTGCTAGGACATTGGACGAGGTGAAGGGGTTGAAGCTCAGAGGCACAGGAAGGCTTGGGGATATTGTCAAAGCGTTAGGGGGAACACCCATTCCTATTGAGACGCCTGACCTTTACGATTCACTCAAGAGAGGTGTGATTGAAGGAGCTTTGATCCCCCTCGAAACCTTGAAGGGTTTTAAAACGGGTGAACTGATAAAATATGTCACTGCATCATGGAGGATTGGAAGCTCCTATTGCTTCTATGTGCTCATGAATAAGGCAAAATGGGATAGCCTTCCTGCGGATGTCCAGAAAGTCATGACGAACTTCTCCAAGGAATTTATTGAACGGTGGACTGTTGAATGGAACAACATCGATATTGAAGGCAGGGAGTTCTTCCTGAAACAGGGTGGAAAGATTGAGTCCGTTCCCGATGCGGATAATTACAAATGGATAAGAGCGGTACAGCCTGTTATCGAAGAATACAAGACAGACCTAGTTTCCAAGGGCCATAAGGCCGCAGAGATCGACGATTGGATCAGCTTCGTCAACAGCCGTATTATCTATTGGAAGGACCAGGAAAAGGCCAAGAAAATACCGACATCGTATGAGTATTAACCAGCATCTGAATTGACCGGCAATGTACCCCTTGACTTCGCCTTGTAGATGGGTCAAGGGTACAATAAGAAAAGATAATTCATTGCTGGGAAGCCTCGCCCTGTGTGTGCTGCGGTAGGCTGGACTGCCTATCAGCAGACAGGGGCGGGGAGCTTTACTCTCAGGGGGTTGCGCTAAGAGTTCCTTCACATCGGAACGGGATGTGTATGTTAAAGACCGGCATCAAATCTATTTTGCAAGGAGGCATGATATGAGAAGAAACATAGCGCTAATACTTGCCTTAGTGGCTCTAGTTTTGGCTAACCCATCCATTGGCAGGGCAGCCGATGTCATCAAGCTGACGGGTGCCAATTACCTTCCGGTCACTCACCCCATGTCGCTCCTCAGTGGGTGGTTTTGCGACGAGGTGAAGAAGCGTACAAATGGTCAGGTGGAGATTACGTACCATCCCGGGGGCACGCTTCTCAACCCGGTCAAGATGTATGACGGCGTGCTCACTGGCATCACAGACCTTGGCCTTTCTCACATTCAATATACCCGGGGCCGCTTCCCTGTGATGGAAGTATTTGATCTGCCCCTTGGATTTCCGAGCGGCTGGGTAGACACACGGGTGGCCACTGATTTCTTTAACAAGTACACGCCAAAGGAATGGGGCGATGTCCACGTTCTTTACGTATCGCCTTCTGGACCCATTATCCTTCAGACGGTCAGCAAACCTGTCAAGACACTGGAGGACGTAAAAGGGATCAAGATCAGGGCCGTGGGACAGATGGCCGACATCATCAAGGAGCTGGGTGGCGTTCCGGTCCCCCTTCAAATGCCGGATGTCTATGACTCCTTGTTAAGAGGTGTCATCGAAGGGGTCACGGTAGATCTTTCTACGCTTAAGTACTGGAAGTTCGCAGAGGTGACAAAGTATGTAACGGCAGATTGGCAGATCGGAACGGCGATCACCTTCTATTGGGTCATAAGCAAGAAGAAGTGGGATACCCTTTCGCCAGAGATTCAGAAGGTATTCACCGAGGTAGCCTCCGAAGCCAGAGATAAGCAAGCGGCCCTATGGGATTCGATGGATATAGAGGGAAGGGACTTGTTCACAAGCAAGGGTGGACAGATGATTGATCTTTCCGATGCCGAGGCTGAGAGATGGAAAAAGGCGGTTGAACCGGTCATAGGAAGTTATAAGAAACAGATGGCGTCTAAAGGATACAGCGAAGCGGAGGTTGATGGCTGGATCAAATACATCAAAGAGCGCATCGCGTATTGGCACAAAGAGCAGAAGACGAGAGGAATACCGACTGCATTTTAGTCTAGAAGGCCCTTTAGAAAATTCCGGAAGAAGCCGAGATTCGTCGTAGGGAACGGTATTAAACTGTTCCCTACGCATGTCACCTAAGTGCCCTGAAAAGGAGGGATGATGACTAACCCAGCCGATATCTTGCGATTTGTCAGCAAACTTCTTAACATCATCGCCGGTATAGCAGTCACCGTTATGATGCTCCTGACCGTTGCAGATGTGCTCTTAAGAGCAGGGGGTCATCCCATCATCGGGACTTTCGAAATCGTGGCCCTATTACTGGCGCTCGTGATCGGCTTCGGGATTCCACAGGTCTCTCTGGACAAAGGGCATGTGTACATGGACCTCCTGTTGGGCAAACTCTCCAAGAGAGGTAAGAACGTGATGAACACGTTCACACGCGTGCTGTGCCTGATTCTGTTTGCATTCCTAGGGGTTAACCTGTTCAACGTGGGGGCGAGGTTTCACGCATCAGGGGAGGTTTCAGCTACCATAAAGATACCTTTCTACCCTGTCGCCTATGGCGTCGCAGTCTGCTGTCTGCTTGAGTGCTGCGTGTTCATCTTTGATATCGTGAGAATCTGGAGGGGTGAATATGAATGAGATTATGGTAGGCATTATAGGCCTCGCGGTACTGCTGTTCCTTTTCGCTACGGGTATTGAGTTGGGCTTTGCCATGGGGCTGGTCGGCTTTGTGGGGTTTGCCTACCTTAATGGTTTCAACTCCGCTATTAACCTCCTCGCAACAGATTTTTATGACGTCATAACCAACTACGGATATACGATCTTCCCGCTTTTTGTCCTCATGGGCCAGATTGGCTTCAATGCCGGTATAGCAGTCAGACTCTATGACGCTGCCAATAGATTCGTCGGTCATGTCCCCGGCGGTCTCGCCATGGCCACGGTTATGGGGGCAACAGGTTTCAAAACCATCTGCGGCTCATCTGCAGCCACAGCAGCAACCTTTGCCAGTGTCGCCATCCCACAGATGGAACGATACGGCTACGACAAGAAACTCTCTACGGGAATTGTCGCGACCGTTGGAAGCCTTGGTTGTATCATACCACCGAGCGTTGTTCTCATCCTCTTAGGGATTCTCACAGAACAGTCCATCGGCCAGCTCTTTCTCGCCGGCATCATCCCGGGACTGATCATTGCCCTGTTCTTTATGGGTATCATTTATGGATGGGCCAAGATCAATCCAGCCATTGCGCCAAGGTCTGAACGATCCACCTGGGGAGCAAGGATACGCTCTCTCCCAGAAGTGTTCTGGATCATCGTTGTCTTTATCATGGTTGTCGGCGGGATCATGCGGGGTTTTTTTACCCCCACGGAGGCAGGAGCAGTCGGCACGTTTGCCGTGCTTCTTCTGGCAATCGTAAAGCGTGATATGACCTTTAAGATATACGTCAAGTCAGTGAAGGAGGGCCTTCGCACTGCCATCATGATTCTCATGCTCATTGCAGGTTCCACAGTCCTTGGTCATTTTGTTGCCGTGACGACCATCCCGCAAGTAACAGCAGACTGGGTCGTGACTCTTCCCATCAACCGCTACTTGATTATGATGCTTATCTGTATTGTTTACGAAATTGGGGGCTCCTTCATTGATGACCTGACCTTTATGATTCTTGCCACCCCTATTTTTTATCCTGTTGCCCTCAAACTCGGCTTCCCTCCCCTGTGGTTCGGGATCGTGATCGCCGTTGTTGAAATGATCGGCGTTGTCATCCCTCCGGTGGCCATTTGCGTCTTCGTGGTTAAGAATATAACCAAGGTTCCAATAGGCATTATCTATAAGGGTGTCGCGCCGTTCTTGATCTCCCTCATTCTCGTCTGGGGTCTGCTGTTTTTGTTTCCCGGGCTGGCTCTGTGGCTTCCTTCGGTTTTTTACAAGTGAAAAAAAGCATAGCGCAGAGTGCAGAGCGCATAGCGTCAAAGAAGTCAAATATTCTCATCGTCGTTTAGTCGTAGAGTCGGAAGATTACAGTACAATAGAACTAAAGAACTAAGGGACTTTCGGAACTCATGCTTCATGCTCCATGCTCTATGCGCTATGCGCTTTGCGGTTTTTAAACCAGCGGAGGAACCTCATGAACTCAAGGGAAAGGGTTCTCACCACCATCGCTCATAAAGAACCGGATAGAGTTCCCCTCTTTTTCAATGGCATCGAGGCGAAGTTTGTTCGCGCCATTGCCCAGGGTGACATGATAAAAACCTGGAATCAACTGGGTGTGGATGTGTTCGTCACCGCACGCCGGGCATGGTGCGGAGATACGCCGACAGGCCTAGGATACTCACCCAATCCTCCTCCCCCGGAAGAGTCTCTCGGAGGTGCCATTTACGCCGGGTGGAATGGGATTGATGAATTTGGCAGAAGATGGGAACATGGCAGATATGTCGGGGGAGCGGTCGCCACTCGGAATGATCTCCTTAAATATTCACCTGAGCTGAAACTGAATGAACGGTACAGCCGTCCCTTGATGGAGGATTGGAAGAAGAACTATTCCGATCATGCCTTTGCCCTCTTCTCTCACAGTGGCCCTCTCGGTTTGACCATCGAAGCCTTCGGACTCATCGATTTCTGCTACGCCCTGTATGACAAAAGAGCTTTGATTCAGGAAAGCGCGGAATTAAAGACGCAGTGGTTTATAGAAACATCGAAGTATGCTGTCGAGTTGGGAGTGGACTTCGTCGTCATGGGTGATGACATGGGTTTCAAGGGACATGGATATGTCTCTCCCTCCGACTTCAAAGAACTTGCTTTCCCTTATTATCGTCGGATTGTCGATTCCCTTTCCGTTCCCGTGTTCTGGCATTCAGAAGGATATATCCGGGATTATATCCCCATGGCTGTCGAAGCAGGAATTAAAGGGCTTCATGGAATGGAACCAGGGGCGGGGATGGATATGGGGGAGATCAAAAGAGAGTTCGGTAAGGACCTCATTCTCCTAGGAAACGCGGATGGAAATCAGATTCTATGTCAATCCGATTTAGAATTGGTTCGCAGGGAAGTGGATCGTTGCCTAAAAGAAGGAATGAAGGGCGGCGGGTATATGTTCTCTATTGCAGGATCAGCACATGAGGGCATTCAATTAGAGGCCTTGATCGAAATGTGCCGCTACGCCCAGAGAGCCGGTATTTATCACTGAGGTCCAGGAAGCTCAGCCAGATTTCTAAGAAAATAGGATTCGTTTTCTATTTCCCTAATGCTGAAAGAATTCTTTGTTTGATCTCAGGGTTTTCTCTAAAAACGGACCCGTCTGCCCTAACTTTCTGCTTTCTCCCACAACTCCTTGAGGCACCCTTAAAGGGTGAGACCTCTGTAGCATCCCTGTCAAAGACCATCGTCACAAACCGGAAGCTTTCTTTCATTCAATATCTCCAAAAACCTTTTATCCACCTCTCTCATGGCCTCGCTGATCCGCCTCAGATTCTTAATCGTTTGATCTATCGAAGAATCGACAATCCCCTCCCCTGCTGGAATCGTGATTCCTTCCATGGCTAGAAGGGCTGCTCGGATCGCCGACTCGGCAGCGGTCGTTAGCTTCAAGGAACATCCAAGCTTCGCTCCGTCGCAGATGACCCCGGTGATATCTCCGATGACATTTCGGATGGCCCGTTCCACTTCGGGGAAAGAGCCTCCTAAGAGTCTCACCACACCAGCGCTCGCTCCAATCCCTGCTGCAATGGTACAGCCACAGATGGCAGACAGCCTTCCAGTGAAAGATTTGACATGGGATGTCAGCAGATGACTTAAGGCCAAGGCTTGAGCAACTTTGTCTCTTCGAGCGCGATGCTTTCGCGCCACTGCCGCAAGAGTGAGGGTGATAAAAATCCCCTGGTTGCCGCTGCCTGCTGTCGCCATCACCGGCATGTCAATGCCTCCCATCCGAGCATCAGCGGCACCTGCAATGAGCATCTTGGCTTCACTAATTGCGTCATCTGCCATCATCTTTTTCGAAACCTGTCCCTGGAGAAAGGTTCCCACGCCCAGACCCAGTTTCTTCGAGATTCCTTCCCGGGCGATGGCCATGTTGACGTCGAGCCCTCTCAGAAGAAAATCCTGATCTTTCTTCCTAAGAGATTTGACGAGATCGAATATTTCAGCAATTCGAAGGTGTGCCAGCTTTTCCCTTGCATCCTTAAGGGATTTGAATGGCTTCCCTTGATAAGTCACTTTCCCGTTGGATTTGATTCGGAGGACATGGGAGTGGTACCCTGCGATGATCGCCTCACCCCTTCCCCGCTGGGTAATAACCTTCGACTGGATCCAGAGGCCTTGTTTTTTCTTTGCCAGTCTCGCTTTGACCCTACCCTCTTCAATCAGAGATTGAGCCTTCTTTACATCTGGGGATTTGACATTTCTCAAGACCTGAAGTTTGAGTCTAGGATCTCCTTTCAATGCTCCGAGGGTAGCGGCGATCTCTGGACCCACATGGTTCTTTACTCTTGGAATTGGGACGGCAGAGGCATTCTTGAATGTGTTAGGGTCCAGAATGACCTCAACAGAACGAACGCACCCTCTGGCTGCCTTGGCTGCCAGAGCAGCAGAAAGGGCGATCGCTGCCGGCTCTGTACAACCCAGTGCCAGCGTAACTTCTTCCTCAAGGATTTGGTGAATCAGCCTTTGATCCATTCTTGTTTTTCTTGAAAGACGAGTCATTCCCATCGCACCAGGCACCTTTCATGCTTTTTACTGGTCATTCTCCTATAAAGGATCTAACGCTGTCAAGAGATTATGGAGAACGGGTTTTGAACTGTGATTGTAGAGAGAAACAAAAGACTTAGGAAAAAAAGAATTCAAATCGAATTGCAGTGAGAGTCCTAGCCAGCGACTCAAATCGACAGTCAGGGCTCCCTCGTTCGCCCTCGTGTTGTGTAATGAACCCTGAATGAAGTACCTCACTAGAGAATTGAATTAGGAAAAGGAATCATGTTCACAACGGTCTGAGATGTGATATGATGCTGACAAGGTATTCATCGAAAGACCGAGGCAGAGCATGGAAAAGATTTTTTTGGGAATTGATGTTGGCACGGGAAGCGTCCGGGTGGGTGCTTTCAACCGACTGGGGAAAATGAGAGGAAAAGGAGAGCATCCGATCCAGATCTGGAAGCCCAGACCCGAATTTGTTGAACAATCCTCTGAGGACATTTGGAAGGCGACGGCCAGAGCCACGCGTGCATGCCTCCGGTCAGGCAAGATTGATCCAAAATCGGTTAATGGAATTTCTTTCGATGCGACATGCTCGCTTGTGGCCTTAGGAGATGGCTTTACGCCAGTGACGGTTTCACCCACCAGGAAGGTAAATCAAAACATCATTGTTTGGATGGACCATCGCGCCGTTGAACAGGCCGATCGCATTAATCGAACTGGCCATGAAGTACTCAGATACGTGGGAGGGAAGGTTTCTCCTGAAATGGAGCCTCCCAAACTTTTGTGGATCAAAGAACATTTAAAGGAAACCTGGAAGAACACAAAGAAGTTTCTCGACCTGGCAGACTACATGGTCTATCGGGCTTCGGGAAATGATATGCGGAGCCTCTGTACCACGGTGTGCAAGTGGACCTACCTCGGCCACGAGGAAGCCTCTGGAAGATATCGGCTCGATTTCTTCAAGCAGATTGGTATCCCAGATCTCTTTGACATGGAGCGAGTTCCTTCCCGGTCTTATCCTATGGGAATGAATGCCGGCGGTTTAGCAAAGAAAACTGCCAAGGAACTTGGGTTGGCGGAAGGAATCCCTATAGGAGTAGGGATTATTGATGCCCACGCGGGTGGAATTGGCTCTCTTGGTTCAGTCCTAAAGGATGGTCGTCCCCAGGAAAATCCTTTCGAGCACAGCATAGCCCTCATAGGAGGAACATCCTCCTGTCACATGGCCGTTTCTCGAGAACCACGATTCATCAGCGGTGTCTGGGGTCCGTACTATGGTGCCATGCTCCCCAACATGTGGCTCAATGAAGGTGGACAATCCGCTACGGGCTCGCTCATTGATCTCGTGATTCGAGATAATGGGTCTTATTTGGACATCTCCAAGGCGGCCCGCAGCGAAGGGACAGACATCTACACCTTTCTCAACCGGAGGGTCGAGCGGATGAAGAAGCAAAAAGGGCTGGAGTCCGTCCGCAATCTTCATGTGCTTCCCTACTTTCACGGGAATCGCTCTCCAAGGGCAGATCCCTACGCGAAGGGCATGGTGAGTGGACTGACCCTGAGTGCGACGCCTGAGGATGTAGCCCTACTCTACCATGCGACCATTCAAGGCATTGCTTATGGGACACGCCACATCATCGAGGCAATGAACAAGTCGGGCTATGCGATTCGAAACATTCATCTGACAGGGGGACACATTAAGAACCGCCTATTCATTCAGGAACATGCTGACATCACGGGTTGTGAGATCGTACTTCCCAAAGAACCAGAGGCCGTCCTCTTGGGAACAGCCATTCTCGGAGCTGTCGCCTCCGGCGAGTTCTCGGATATCTTCCATGGCATGACATCCATGTGCCAGGCAGCCAAGAGCATCTCCCCTAATCCCTCAACGGCTGCGTTTCATCAGGCCAAGTACGACATCTTCAAAGAAATGTATGAATTCCAGAAAAAGATGCACGATCAGATGAAAAGCGTAAAGAAGTGAAGCCCCACGCCCCAAAGGGAGTGGCTTCCCGGTTAGGTACTTTTTTTATATTGTGCCCCTTGACCCCGCCCTTAGGGCGGGGTTTACGGGGCACTTGCCGGTAAAGAAAGGAAAAACCCATGAAGACCGAGAAAAAAGTCTATCTGATTTCGAACGGCGATTTTCGAGATTCGGCAGGACAGGTCTGCTGGCCGATGCAGGAGAAGACGTTAAGGGCAGTGAAGGCTGCCTTTAGGAAGATGGGTTACCAAACAGAGGTATTCCCCTCCTATGATCCTGAACGAAAGCACGGTTTTCTGACCAAGCAGTTCGAGGGAACTCGAGTATTTTCTGCCATTCCTCCTGAAGCACCCGTCGCCGTGGTCCTGAGCTGCTGGGCTTATTCTCATCATGTGGCTGGCCCACTCCAGACCCACAAAGGTCCAATCCTCCTTCTGGCCAATTTCGATGGGACGTGGCCTGGACTCGTCTCACTGCTCAACCATTCGGCTACGCTTGATCGACTGGGGATTCATCATTCCCGCCTCTGGACCGAACGTTTCGAGCATGATCCTGCCTTCATGAAGCGTTTGAAGACATGGTGCGAGACCGGAGAGATCGAGTACGATCTGTCTCACCTTGAGGATGCTGAAGATCTGACCCTACCCTCTCAGGCCCTGACATTCGGAGAGAGACTCGCAAAGAAGATCATTCGCGAGAAGCACATCATGGGCCAGTTCGATCCGGGGTGTATGGGGATGCTCAATGCAGTCATGAACCCTGCCAAATTGGCTGGAATCGGCACGCCTCTCGAACTTCTCAGCCAGTCCGATCTCGTGGCAGAGATGTCGCTTGTCAACGACGAGGAAGCCCAGAGCCACCTAAACTGGCTCATTCAAAAGGGAGCCTGGTTCGACTGGGGAACGGATCCCTCTCATCATTTGGTTCACCCCCAGGTCATCTCACAGATGAAGATGTACTCGGCTGCGGCCCGCATGGTTCAGCGTTTTGGCCTCAGCGCGATTGGGATCCCTTATCAGATCGGTCTTGTCCGTTCTGTGCCTGCCTCCGATCTGGTGGAAGGAATGCTAAACAACTCCGATCGACCGGATGTGATCGATCCGGAGACAAACAAGATCATTCGAAAGGGAAAGGTCATTGTCCACTTCAATGAGGGCGACATCGGCTCGGGCATTCCCCAGGTGTTGATGCGGGACATCTATGAGCAGAAAGGCATGCCGGCCGAGACCACCCTGCACGATATCCGATGGGGTCGTTCCTATCAAGGAAAATTCATTTGGGTCTTTGAGATTTCGGGTGGAGCCCCTCCTGCCCATTTCGGAGGTTGGAAGAACACGAAGATCTACCGCCAGCCGAAAATGTATTTCCCCCTCGGCGGGGGAACCTGCTCAGGAGTTTCAAAGCCCGGAGTGGTCACCTGGGCACGCTTCTATGAGACCTTCGGAGAAATTGGGATGGATTGCGGCACAGGGAAAGTTGTTCAGATGCCGACGGCGGAAGTCAATGACCGTTTAAGGAAGACCACAGCGGAATGGCCCATCGCCAACGTCCACATCCCGGGGTATGACCGAGATCAGCTGATGGCGTCTCACATGTCGAATCACATTACGATCGGCTACGGGAACATTCTGCAGGAGCTGGTAGCGACGTGCCTCCACCTCGGAATCCCGACCCGGGTCACACGTCTCAGCTTGCCTTGAAACGAAGGGATTTCCCTTCGAGCCGACCGGGATCACTTGCGTTCGAAGGGGGTTCCTCTCCTCCTCCAACGTCATGCCTTGAACATATGAATCTCTTTCTTCAGAATCAACTTCACCCGGCTCCCTTCACGGAAGATCCCTGAGTATTGCGGATCGGCTCTATCCACGTAGACGATTTGATCACCGACGCGAATCGTATACCGGATGATGGAGCCAATATACATGGCCACCTCAATCTGTCCCCCGATGACGTTTGCGATTCCGGGCAACTCTTTTTCTGCATCGACCAGGTCGATGGATTCAGGCCGGACGACTAACTTTACCCTGTCCCCCACAACAACCGTGAAATGTGGGTTTTTCACCCGCAGTTTTCCCTGGGGGATCTGCAGGTCCATCTCATCTCCTGAAAGGGTCATCACCTCTCCCGGGAAAAAATTGATGTGACCGACAAAGTTCGCTACGAACTCGTCAGCAGGTTTCTCATAAATCTCTGTCGGAGACCCCACCTGTTTCACGATCCCTTGGTCCATCACCACCAACAGGTCTGAAATAGACATGGCCTCCTCCTGGTCATGGGTCACGAAGATGATGGTCAACCCGAGCCTGCGTTGCAGCCTACGGAGCTCCTCCCTCATGGTGACACGGAGGTTGGCATCCAGGTTCGAAAGAGGTTCATCCAGTAAAAGAATTTTTGGATTAAGGCTTAACGCCCTTGCGAGGGCCACTCGTTGCTGCTGGCCACCGGATAGCTCGTGGGGCTTTCTCTCACCCAACCCCTCCATTTTTACCAGGGTGAGCAATCGGTGAACTTCCTTATCGATCTCCCCCTTGGGTCTTTTCCGGATCCTCATCCCGAAGGCAATGTTCTGGCCTACGGTCATGTGGGGGAAAAGGGCATAGTTTTGGAAAACCATGGCCGTGTCGCGAGCATTCGGTGATTTTCTCGTCACATTCTGATCATCCAGGATCACCTCGCCATGGTCAGGCTCGGCAAAACCGCTGACCACTCGAAGAAGCGTTGTTTTGCCACATCCGCTGGGTCCAACAAAGGTGATTAATTTTCCTCTTTCTGCCGAGAATGAGACATCATTGACTGCAATGAGATCTCCAAATCGCTTCGTAATACTTTTTAATTCAAGGATCATGGAGTTGATTCCGGTCGCCATGGCCTGTGTCCTTTCTCAAAAGAACGTACTTTTTGTGTATTTCTGCAGAAGTCTCAAGGAACCCAGACATGCCAATACCACCAGGATGAGCATGACCGAAATTGCACAGGCCATCCCGAGGAATCCTTCTTCTGCAACATTTAGAATATAGAGGGAGGCCAGATAATTCCCTGGCGAGATCAAAAAAATGACCGCACTCACTGCGATCATTCCTACCATGAAGGTATAGATGAATCCTGCAACAAATGCCGAACTGATGAGAGGGAGAACGATCTTGAAAAAGGCTTGAAAGGCACTGGCCCCCATGTCGACAGCGGCCTCCTCGATAGCAACATCAATTTGTTGAAGCTTGCTCACTCCCGCCTCAAGGCCCACAGACAAGTTTCTAAAGGCCTCATTAATCACCATGATGGCGAAAGTGCCGGTAAGCTTTAACGGGGGAGCATTGAAGGAAATGATGTAGCCAATTCCCATCACCGTCCCTGGTACCGCAAAACCGAGAAGGGCCAAAAATTCCAAGACCCGTTTAAAAGGGATACGCTTGCGCACAAGGATATAGGAGAGGCTTATGCCAATGACTGGGGCAATGAGAGCCGCGCTGAAGGCAAACTTTAGGCTGGACATCAACGACCGGATTCCGTTCGTACTTTCAAAATGCTCCAAGGTAAAGCTATTATCGATCATCAAAATCTTGGTGAAGGCACCAAGAAAGATCACGCCGAAACAGACCACAATCATAAGGGACACAGGGGTCGCAATCGTCATCATGGGACCAAATATTTTCAGGGGGATTTTCCTCTTTTCGGTCTGCTGAGGTTTTCCTCCAATGGTGGTGTACATTTTTCCTTTGAGGATGTATTCATGGACAATAAAGATGATCATGCTCGGGATCACCAGAAAGACGCAGAAGACAGCGGCCATCTCCAGGTTGGCCTCGCTAATCCATAGGAAATAAGCCTTCGTAGCCAGAAAGGGGACACCGGCGCCGATCAGCATGGGATTCCCAAAATCTGCGATAGACATGATGAACACGAGAAGGGCTGCCTTCAGAATTCCGGGGGCTGCCAGGGGAATAGTGATCTTAAAGAGGATCTGGATATCACTAGCCCCCATGTCGCTCGCTGCATCATCCAAGTTGGGGTTCAGGGATCTCAACACGTTCTCGATCATGAGATAACCGAGAGGAAGAAAGGTGATCCCCTGGGCGATAATCACCCCTGGCCAACCGTAAATGTGAAAGGGGAGCATGAGGGCTTTCGTGAGTATTCCCTTACGTCCTCCGATGACAATGAGCGACAGGGCAAAGATAAAGGGCGGAGCGATTAACGGCAGAAGTCCCAAAAGCCGTAGAGGCCCCCGAACAAAATCAGGACCTTTCAAGCCAAGGTAGGCAAAACAGAAGGCAATACAAACAACAAGGATCGTTGTCACGATCGCCAGGAGGATACTGTTTCTCAGGGCTACCCAGTAGTATTTCTTTGAAAAAAAATCGACGTAGGTGCCGAGACTTTTGATCTTCTCCTGGCCGAGCTTGAAATCGATCTTCGCCACATACGGAGCGAGCTTCTCCTCTTCCTTCTTCAATGCCCTTTTGGCATCGTTGAGTCCCCGCATGTCATCCCAGTTTTTACGAAATCGGAGTACGACGACGGAACGTTTTTCCTGAGTCTCCGGACGCACTTCCTCGATCCCCTGAAGCGATTCAAGGGCGGTCAGAATTGTTTGGGTAACCTTGGATTCCGCTTCAGCCTGATCCGAGACTTTATTTTCCGAAAGGATGGTGACTGTTGGGAAGGTCACCGTGAAGCTCTTCAGCAGTACCCCTCCGATTGGAAAAACAATGAACACAAGGAGAAGGAGTACCAGTACGGAAGTGACTCCCACAAGGCCAGGGTTACGAAAGAAATGTCGGATATCACTTGTTAAGCTTCGAAAGAGCTGAGAGGAGGAGCTTGTTGACATGTCTCACACTTGGTCTGATCAGACTTCTCAGCCGTAGGAGGTCCCGGTCACAAGATGAGGACCCTAACAAATAAGCATAGGGTCCTCATCTTTTCTTCTGACGAGAGGCAGTCACGGGCAAGTCGGCTGGATACCCCGTCCCGCCTTAGCGGGATAGGCGAGGAGGGCGAAAAAGGACTCCAGAAATGGAGTCAAAGCCGACCGTGTAATCGTGTGTACATCTCCCGGAAGCCCCGCTCCGTGGGCGGGGAGCTTCCCTAACTATTTCACTACCTTTTCTTTCCACTCACTCATAATTCTTTTCTGATTCTCGGCAGCCCAGATCGCGTCGTACTTAATCAGGTTCGCATCTGCTTGCACGAGGCTCGGTACACCAGGTCTGGTCACTTTGGATCGGAATGTTCCAATAAAGGTCTGGCCTTCTTTCGAGCCGAGCCAATCTACCAGCTTCTTTGCACCCTCCAGGTTCTTGCATGTCTTGAAGATAGCCACCGATTCGAGATCGAATGCCGTTCCTTCCTCAGGAACGATGGCTTCCAGCGGAAATCCCTTCGCGATCCGGCTGTAGATGGCCTGATCCCAGCTAATTCCGACCGCATATTCACCTTGGGCTACCAGTTGGGATGGAGCAGAACCTGATTGTGGGTATTGAGCGACGTTCTTCCCGATTCTCTTCAGAAGATCCCATCCCTTTTCTTCTCCGTAGACCTGCATGATGGCCGCTACGGCGATGAAAGCTGTCCCACTCGTAGAAGGATCAGGCATTACAAGCTCCCCCTTGTAGATGGGGTTTGCAAAATCCTGCCATGATTTCGGTTTCGGCAATTTCTTCTCTGCGAGTAGCTTCGTGTTGACGCATGCGGCGGCATACCAATAGTTGTAGCCATTCCAATAGCCGTCAGGATCCTTAAAATTGGCGGGAATATCAGCCCAGACAGGAGATTTGTAAGGGAGGAAAAAACCCCTCTGGGTTCCCACCAAGGCATGACCATTCATAAAGCCCCAGATCATGTCGGCCTGGAAGTTGGGAGCTTCCGCCATGACACGGGCCCAGAGCTCGTTGGAGCCCATCCGGGGGCTCCACTCGATCTTCATCCCGATAACCTTCTCTGCCTCAGGAGCCCATTTCTCCATCTCATTCACATCGGCGTTGGTATAAACCTTCAGTACGGATGCCGCCTGAGCAGAAATCCCTAGAACAATAACAAATAGAAACGCCGTTACCACCGTAACCATCTGAAACACGCCTTTTGGGGTCACTCTTGCCATATCTTTGTCCTCCTTTCCTTAGATGGTGTTAAGCTTGTCCGAGGATGAAAACGTATCCCCCTTTCCTGCCCCATACTATTAAAGTAGGGTGCAACTGTCAAGCGCATAAAATTAGGATAGAAGAAGCTGTAAAGAAATCGCTATTCATTTGTGCCTGGCCCTTTGAGGCCCAGAGGGTGGGCTGTAACAGTTTAGTCCTTTTAGAACTTTTTTGATCAGGCGCCCACATTTCTCTTGACATGTGGGCATTTTTTGTTGTAAGTAATATGAGTATAAATACTCATCTATCGAAGGAGGGAGGCGCAAATG
>Ga0315282_10001681_pt1 | contig 41478 bp, 38 predicted proteins | sample YL17G07_20_MG_FD_203693 | JGI IMG/M metagenome (GOLD analysis project Ga0315282, IMG submission 203693) | Sediment microbial communities from Yellowstone Lake, YNP, Wyoming, USA - YL17G07_20 | ecosystem: Environmental > Aquatic > Freshwater > Lake > Sediment | place: USA: Wyoming | collected...
GGATAGTTTTCGGAGTCGCTCGGTCAGAACCTCGCTCTAATTCCGCCAGCGCCGGGGCTAAACCTGGCGGAATTGAAGCTCCTATAACTATCCCTTCATCCCCGGGGTGTAGAAGGTGGGGATAGTTATCGGAGTCGCTCGGTCAGAACCTCGCTCTAATTCCGCCAGCGCCGGGGCTAAACCTGGCGGAATTGAAGCTCCTATAACTATCCCTTCATCCCCGGGGTGTAGAAGGTGGGGATAGTTATCGGAGTCGCTCGGGTGAGGACTTGAAAAATAGTTTGTTCATCACTGAGGAATTTCTTGACGCCAAAAAACTTCGGACTCTCAAGGGCGCAAATCAAAACTCCTCGCTTCGCTCGTCAAACAGTGATTTGCTTGGAAGAGGATGTGTCGTCCTCGTTTTTTGGCTGAAATTCCAGAAGTTCTTCACAAACTATTTTTTCAATCTTTTGGGTATTATAGATTTGATTATTGGGTAACGGGTAATTTGGAATTTGAAATTTGTAGTAGAAGGTGGGGATAGTTTTCGGAGTCGCTTCTCCTCTCCCCTCTGGGGAGAAGGAGGGGTGAGGGGGCTTTAGAGGTCCATTGGAAAGGAGTAGAAAAAAGGCTTGAAAGAAGTAGAAAAGAAAGTTAGAGAAATCATAGAAAGGGTCAAGAATCAAGGCGACAAAGCTTTGCTCTTTTATACAAAGAAATACGATGGTCTTCTCTTAAAGCCAGCCGAATTGAGAGTGAAAAAAGGAGAAATTGAAAGAGCTTTCAACAAGGTTGGCTTAAATTTTATTAAGTTAATAAAAAGAGTAAAGGAAAATGTGGAAAAATTCCACTTTCGGGAATACAAGCAGATTACAAAAAAGAGTCAGCAATTCTCACAAGGCACCTTGAAAGGGATTCGCTTTCTTGAGCTCTGGCGTCCCATTGAGAAGGTGGGGGTCTATGTGCCTGGAGGAAAGTATGCCTACCCCTCTTCAGTGCTGATGACGATAGTTCCGGCAAAAGTGGCAGGTGTTCCTAGGATTGCCATGGTTTCCCCTCCAGGTAAGTTGAGTTCTGAAGTTTTGGTGGCTGCCCGGATATGCGGAGTAGAGGAAATCTATAAGGTGGGGGGCGCCCAGGCAATTGCCGCTTTTGCCTACGGAACTGAGACTATTCCCAAAGTTGATAAGATTGTGGGGCCAGGAAATGTGTATGTTACTACTGCTAAGAGGCTTCTTTTTGGCGATGTGGGAATTGATATTTTGGCCGGTCCTTCGGAAATATTGATTATTGCTGATGGTAATGCCAATCCCGACTATATAGTATCCGACCTGTTGGCACAGGCAGAGCATGGCGGGGGTGCCATTGCCTGCTTAATTACCACTTCAAAAAGAATAAAAGATGTTGTTGAGAAGAAAGTAAAGGGGAAAGGAATCTACCTAATGCGGGTGAGGAGTATCAAAGAAGCTACACGGCTTGCCAATGGGTTCGCTCCCGAACATCTGGAAATCCTGACAAAGAGGCCAGAGAGAATTTTACCTGAGATAAAGAATGCAGGGGAAATATTTCTCGGCGAATGGTCTCCGGTTGCTATGGGTGACTATTATGCAGGTCCAAGCCATGTTTTGCCTACAGGGGGCACTGCGAGATTCTCTTCAGGATTGTCGGTAAAAGATTTTTTGAAAAGAATGGTAGTAGTGGAGTGTTCGAAAAGACGATTGAGAAGTTCAGCTCGAGATATAATCAGTTTTGCAGAGGTCGAAGGATTGGAAGCGCATGCAGAGTCAGTAAAGATTAGACTCGGGAGGATGTAGCGGGAGAGCGAAGCTCTGCGTTACAGAGGAGTAGCGAAGCGAAGCTTCGCGCAGAACGCGTAGGGGCGACCTTGGTCGCCCAACTTCGCGCAGGTAAAGTTGGAGGTGAGATGAGAAAGGCAAAAATAGATAGAAGGACCAAGGAAACACAGATTCGGTTGGAGCTAAATTTAGATGGTAAGGGAAGTTATGAGATAAATACGCCAATCCCATTTATGAGCCATATGCTCGAACTGTTGGCAAAATTCGGTTTCATTGATCTAGAAATAAAAGCTTCAGGTGATATACGTATTGATGACCATCATACTACTGAAGACTTAGGAATTTGCCTGGGACAAGCGATAAAGAAAGCATTGGGGAAAAAGGAGAGAATATTTCGCTATGGTTTCTCGACGGTGCCAATGGATGAAGCACTTTCAGAAATATCTTTAGATGTCTCTAATAGGCCATTTTTGGTATTCAATGTCAGCTTCAGGAAAGAAGACAAGAAAAGAGGAGAGTTCGATTTTGAGCTAATTGAAGATTTCTTTCAAGCATTATGTGTCAATGCCGGTATTACTGTTCATGTCAATTTAAAGTATGGCAGGAACAACCATCATATTGCCGAGTCTATCTTTAAAGGCTTTGGAGTAGCTTTGCGCGAAGCGGTTAAGATAAGTCCAAAATTGAAAGGGATTCCTTCAACCAAGGGTCAACTGTAAATATGCTCGCTACACCAAATCCCCTCGCATTAGGGGGATAGTGGATGAAAAGTTTGGCGTTTTAGGGGGGGAATTATGCTTGTTATTCCGGCTATTGACATTCGGGGTGGAAACTGTGTCCGCCTGGTTCAGGGGAGATTGGAACAGGAAACTATATTTTCTAAAGAGCCTGTTTTTGTGGCGAAGCTCTGGCAGGCTCAGGGGGCAAAAAGGATTCACATAGTTGATTTAGACGGTGTTTTTTCAGGTGTAATCCAGAATTTTGAGCTGATTGTGGAAATTGCAAAGAGTATTAATGTTCCTGTACAAGTCGGCGGTGGCATACGAGATATGGACATTATCAATAGAGTATTGTCCGGTGGCGTGGCTAAGGTTATCCTGGGTACTTTAGCAATTTATGACACAGATACAGTAAAGAAAGCATTGAAAAATTTTGGGGATAAAATTGTAATAAGTATAGATTCATTTGGTGGAAAAGTAGCTATTGGAGGTTGGAAAGAAATTACTGCTGTTCGGGCGACGGTTCTGGCCAAAAGGGTAGAAGAGATGGGAGTGAAAGAGATAATCTTCACCGATATAAAGAAGGATGGAATGTTGAAAGGACCCAATGTGAAGAGCATAAAGGCTTTCGCTAGTAAGGTTGAAATTCCAGTTATTGCCTGTGGCGGTATCTCGACCCTGGATGATGTAAAGAGAATTAAGGAACTGGAAGCATCTGGGGTTTCCGGTATGATTATCGGGAAGGCATTATATACTGGTGACATAAAGCTTCCGGAGGCTATAGAAATAGCAAAAAGATGAGGATGAAGGGATAGTTTTTAGAGTCGCTAGGATAGCTGCACAGATTGAATCTGTGCCTACAATGGCATTTGTAGGCACGGTTTTAACCGTGCAAAAGGAAAGTTTTTGGAGGTAAAGATGAAGTTTATGGAAGAATTGAAATTTGATAGTCAAGGATTGATTCCGGCAATAGTGCAGGATTATCAAAATGGTCAGATTTTGATGCTGGCTTATATGAATCGAGAATCTCTAGAAAGGACAATGGCTACTGGAAAGACCTGTTTTTGGCGTCGTTCCGAAGGGAGACTCTGGACTAAAGGCGAGGAGTCGGGATTTTTTCAGGAGGTCAAAGAGATCTTCTTCGATTGTGACGGCGACGCTTTACTGATAAAAGTGGAACAACTCGGCGGTGCCGCCTGCCATCTGGGATACAGGTCATGTTTTTTCAGGAAGGTTAATAAAAAAGGCGAGTATGATATTGTTGGGAAAAAAGTTTTTGACCCCAGCAAAGTCTATAAAAAGAAGTAAGAGAGTTTATGTTCTATCCAAGTTTTGGTCAATTTAAGAGATTGGCGAAGAAGGGGAATTTGCTCCCGGTATATAAGGAAATCCTCGCTGATATGGAAACTCCGGTCTCCGCGTTCACCAAAATTGGCATGGGAAGATATGCCTATCTTCTGGAAAGTGTTGAAGGTGGAGAGAAGCTGGGAAGGTACTCTTTCTTGTCGAGTAGCCCTGCTTTAATCTTTGAGAGTAAAGGGAGAGAAGTTACTTTGACTCTTAGGGCTCCAGTAATGAGGCAAGTGATAAAGACAGAAGATCCTCTCGAGGAATTGAGGAAAATTATGGAAAAATACAAACCAGTACACGTGGAAGGGCTACCTCGCTTCTATGGGGGAGCTGTAGGTTATATTGGATACGATATGGTAAGGTTCATTGAAGACATCCCAAGTACTAATCCTGATGACCTCGACTTGCCTGATTGTAAATTTATATTTACTGATAATCTGTTAATCTTTGACCACATAGCCCATACAATTAAAGTTGTATCCTGTGTCCATTTAGATAGAGAGGGAAGGGATCTAAAGACGTCGTATGATGAAGCCTGCAGTAAGATTGAAGATTTGGTTGCCGAGTTGAGAAAGGAACAAAAAAAGCGACCTAAAATAAAACAGATAAGGCATTCCAAAATAGTCACGGAATCAAATTTTACCAGAAGGGGCTTTGAGAAAATTGTGAAAATAGCCAAAGAATATATAAGAGCCGGGGATATTATCCAGACTGTTCTATCTCAGAGGTTACAGACGAAGGTTAATGCCCATCCCTTCAATATTTATAGAGCACTGAGGGTTATCAATCCCTCACCTTATATGTATTATCTCTCGCTGGGCGGGATGAATCTTGTCGGTTCTTCTCCGGAAATCCTTGTCAGACAAGAGGGAAAAAGAGTCGAAGTTCGACCTATAGCTGGCACCAGACCGAGAGGGAAAAACGAATTTGAGGATAAGAAATTAGAAAGAGAATTGCTTAAGGATCCCAAAGAGAGGGCAGAACATCTTATGCTGGTCGACTTGGGAAGGAACGACCTCGGTCGGGTCTGTGAGTATGGGAGTGTTGAAGTGCCAGAATTGATGGTCATTGAGAGGTATTCACATGTAATGCACATTGTTTCAGCAGTGGTGGGCAAGCTAAAAGGAGGTATGAACAGCTTCGATGTCCTTAAAGCCTGTTTTCCTGCTGGCACAGTTTCTGGAGCACCAAAGGTCAGGGCAATGGAAATAATAGAGGAGTTGGAAAATTTAAGAAGAGGGCCCTATGCTGGAGCAGTTGGATATTTTAGCTTTCAGGGCAACATGGATATGGCAATTACAATCAGGACGATTCTGATAAAGGGAAGAGAGGCTTTTCTCCAGGCGGGGGCAGGAATTGTGGCTGATTCCGTTCCTAAAAACGAATACTACGAAACAATAAACAAAGTGAAGGCATTATTTGAGGCGATTGAGATGGCAGAGAGAGGAATTGAATAATGATTCTCGTAATTGATAACTATGACTCTTTTGTTTATAACCTCGTACAGTATTTAGGAGAGATGGGAGAGAAATTGAAGGTTTTTCGGAATGATAAGCTCTCCCTTTCAGATATTGCTAAATTGGCACCAGAAAAGATAATCATCTCCCCAGGGCCTGGTAGACCCGAAGATGCCGGGATATCTTGCAGTCTGATAAGGGAGTTTGCAGGAAAGATTCCCATTCTGGGAGTCTGTCTTGGACACCAGTGCATCGGCTATGCTTTTGGAGGAGAGGTGGTTAGGGCAGAAAGGATTATGCATGGGAAGACTTCCCTGATATACCATAAGGAGAAAGGAATATTTGAAGGGATTACCAATCCTTTTGAGGCAACACGTTACCACTCGCTGATTGTAAAGGCGGATAACCTACCTGAATGTCTGGAGGTTATTGCCCAGACTGACCGAAAAGAGATTATGGGGATCAAACATAGAAACTACTCACTCTGGGGAGTCCAGTTCCATCCGGAATCTATTCTCACTAAAGAAGGAAAGAAGCTCTTAAGAAATTTTGTGGAAATGGAATAGACTTCATAAAGGTGAAAAAAATGATTAAAGAAGCAATTACCAAGGTAGTAGGGGGCGAAGACCTCATAGAAGAAGAAGCAATACAAGTAATGGAAGAGATTATGTCAGGTAAGGCAACCGATGCCCAGATAGGAGCTTTCATTACAGCCCTTAGGATCAAGGGAGAGACTGTAGAAGAAATAACAGGATGTGCCAAAGTGATGCGGGCTAAGGCAACTAAAATTGATGTCCTGCCAGAAGTAGACATAGATCGGGATGAGATCAATGTCGATTGGGAGACAATAGTTGATACTTGTGGCACAGGAGGGACGGGAACGAACACCTTTAACATCTCTACCACGACAGCATTTGTGGTAGCTGGATGTGGTGTGAGGGTTGCCAAGCATGGAAACAGGGGAGTCTCCTCGGGTTGTGGAAGTGCCGATGTTGTACAGGGTATGGGAGTTAACCTCGATGTTCCTCCCGAAGTGGTTGGCAGGTGTGTGAGGGAGATCGGGATAGGTTTTCTTTATGCTCCCCTCTTTCACGGGGCTATGAAATATGCCATAGGTCCCAGGCGAGAAATTGGTCTGCGCACCATATTCAATATCCTTGGTCCTTTAACTAATCCTGCTGGCGCCACAGCTCAGGTTCTTGGTGTTTACGATGGTGAACTCACAGAAATGATGGCTCACGTACTGAACAACCTGGGAGTAAAGAGAGCCTTCGTTGTCCATGGCCTGGATACCTTGGATGAGATTACAATTACTGGTCCAACTAAAGTTTCTGAATTAAAAGAGAAAAGGGTGGAAACATATCATATCCGGCCGGAGAATTTCGGTCTGCCTGTTTCCCCTCCTAACGAGATAAAGGGAGGAGGAGTTAAGGAGAACGTTGAGATAGTGTACTCGGTGCTTAAAGGTAAGAAAGGTGCGAAGCGGAACGTCGTTCTTCTGAACGCCTCTGCTGCACTTGTGGCTGCGGGGAAGGCATCAGACTTTAAGGAGGGGATTAGACTGGCTGAAGATTCCATCGATTCTGGAAGAGCAATGAAAAAGTTAGAGCTCTTAAAAGAATACACCACCAAATCCTAATTATGAATTATGAGTTATAAAGTATAAGTGAAAAAACAAATTTCCCTGTTCAATTCATAACTCATAATTCATAACTCATAATTGGTGACTGTCTATGGATATTTTAGGAGAGATAGTCTCTTACAAGAAAAAGAGGATCGCTGAAAAGAAGAGAAAGATTCCCCTCGCTAAACTGAGGGATAGAATTACTAAGCTTCCTCCGGCGAGAGATTTTAAGGAAGCAATTTCTCTTCCAGGGAAAATAAATTTAATCTGCGAGATTAAAAGAGCCTCTCCTTCCAGTGGTCTCATCTGTAGAGAGTTCCAGCCCAAAAAGATAGCGCGGAGCTATGAGAAAAGTGGTGCAGCAGCAATCTCTGTGTTGACAGAAGATAAATATTTTCAGGGAGATATTCTTCATCTCTTCTCTGTTAAACAGAGCGTTAACATTCCCATTCTGCGTAAGGACTTTATTATCGATGAGTACCAACTCTATGAATCGAGAGCTTTTGGTGCGGATGCCGTCCTTTTGATTGCTTCTCTTCTGGATGTTGAAGAGATAGTCAAATTTATAAAGATAAGTAAGAACATGGGAATGGAAACTCTCGTTGAGGTTCATTATGAAGAAGACCTGGAGAAAGTCCTCTCCACACCCGCAGAGGTTATCGGGATAAATAATCGCAATCTGAGAGATTTTAGTGTTGACCTTAATGTAACCAAAAACTTAATGAAGAAGATTCCGCAGGAAAAGATAGTTGTTTCAGAGAGCGGTATCAAAAGGAGAGAAGACGTTTTGTTATTGAAAAATACAGGAATAAATGGTATATTGATTGGACAAGTTTTACTGGAAAGTGAAGACATCGGTAAGAAGTTAGAGGAATTAGGTATTTAAACTTTGTAGGCACGGTTTTAACCGTACTTTGTAGGCACGGTTTTAACCGTGCAAAAAAGGAGGTGGGTATGGAGCAAACGAAAATTGTCCTATCAGAGAAGGAGATTCCACAAGCCTGGTACAACATTCAGCCGGACCTGCCAGAACCTCTGGCTCCGCCATTACATCCGAAGACTTTTAAACCATTGGGACCTCAAGACCTCGCTCCTCTCTTTCCTATGGAGTTAATTAAACAGGAAATGAGCCAGGAGCGATGGATTGACATACCGGATGAGGTTCTCGATGTCTATAAGCTTTGGAGACCGACACCCTTATATCGAGCCTACAGGTTAGAGAAAGCACTGAAAACTCCTGCGAGAATCTATTATAAGAATGAGAGTGTAAGTCCTCCAGGAAGCCATAAGCCAAACACAGCAGTTGCTCAAGCCTACTACAACAAGAAGGAGGGTGTAAAAAGAATTGCCACCGAGACAGGAGCGGGGCAATGGGGAAGTGCCCTTGCTTTTGCCTGTAACATCTTTGGATTGAAGTGCACGGTTTATATGGTAAAGGTGAGCTACCAGCAGAAGCCCTATAGGAGAGTGTTGATGGAGACATGGGGCGCAGAAGTCCATCCTTCTCCTACCAATTTAACCAATGCTGGAAGGAACATACTGGAAAAAGACCCCGAATGTTTGGGTAGCCTCGGTATTGCAATATCAGAAGCAGTAGAGGATGCGGTAACACACGATGATACTAAGTATTCTCTGGGCAGCGTTCTGAATCATGTTCTGTTACATCAAACTGTTGTTGGTTTGGAGCTCCAGAAGCAGTTGAAAATCGCTGGAGAGAAACCGGACATTCTAACAGGATGCGTGGGCGGAGGGAGTAATTTCGCCGGGTTCAGTTTCCCATTTGTTAAAGACAAATTAAAAGGTAAAGACATACAAATAATTGCCTGCGAGCCCGAAGCCTGTCCGACCCTGACCAGAGGTCCTTACCGATACGACTTCGGAGACACTGCAGAGACAGCTCCGCTAGTAAAAATGTTTACTCTGGGCCATACCTTTGTTCCTCCGGGAATTCATGCCGGGGGCCTGAGGTATCATGGTGATGCGCCCTTACTTTGTCTTCTGGTAAAGAAGGGAATTATTGAGGCTCGAGCGTACCATCAGAATCCTGTTTTCGAAGCAGCTGTTCTCTTTGCTCGCACTGAAGGAATCCTTCCTGCTCCAGAAACAGCCCATTGTATAAAGGCGGCAGTGGATGAGGCGAAGAAATGTAAAGAAACCGGGGAAGAAAAGTGCATCGTGATAGCTTTTAGTGGACACGGACACTTCGACCTCGCTGCCTATGATGCTTACTTGGGGAAGAGATTAGAGGACTTCGCTTATCCTGAGGAGAAGATAAAAGAGGCTCTGGCAGCAGTTCCCGTAATCGAATAAAGAAATCTGGACTCCTTCCGAAAGGAAGGCTTTCTGAGCGGCGATGTAGGGGTGGCACTCCGTGGTCGCCCAATAAAGAGCTTGCATTGATGGTCAGAATAAAAATTTGCGGCATTACCAATGAAAAAGATGCCTTGTGGGCTGTCAATATGGGAGCCGATTACATAGGCTTCAATTTTTACAAGAATAGCCCTCGCAAAATTTCTCAAAAATTGGCAGCTCAGATTATTGGAAAACTTCCCTCTTTCACGCAACCCGTGGGCGTTTTTGTAAACGAAGAGGTGAGAACAGTCAAGAGGATTGCCGAGAAATGCAGGCTCAGCCTGATACAACTTCATGGCGAGGAAACCCCTGAATACTGTAGAGAGTTGCAAGCACAAAGTCCTAGACTAAAAATAATTAAGGTGTTTAAAATAAGAAACAAGGAAAATCTCGAAGGGATGGAGAGGCATGATGTTGATTATTATCTTCTCGACTCTTACGTTCCAGGGATAGAGGGAGGGACTGGAGAAATTTTCAACTGGGATCTGGCGGTGGAGGCAAAGCAGTTTGGCAAGCCAATATTTCTGGCAGGAGGTCTCACTCCCGACAACGTGACTTTGGCTATAGAAAAAGTCAATCCCTATGGTGTAGATGTAGCAAGTGGTGTAGAGAGGACTCCCCGACGAAAAGATTACGAGCTAATGAGTGAATTCATAAAGCGAATTAGAACAAAAAGGCTATAACTGCACATGAGAATAGGGATGAAGGGATAGTTTTCGGAGTCGCTCGGTTAGAACCTCGCTCTAATTCCGCCAGCGTTGGGGCAAAACCTGGCGGAATTGAAGCTCCTGTAACTATCCCTTCATCCCTGGGGAAATAGAGGTGGGGATAGTTTTCGGAGAACGGCACAGTGAACAGTGCCCGACCAACATTGGTGGGGCACCCTTTAGGGTGCCGAAGTAAGTGGGATAGTTTTATGAATGTGAAAAAGGTTTTACCAGACAAATCAGGCTATTTTGGTATCTTTGGAGGAAAGTTTGTTCCAGAGACCTTGATGTCTGCCCTTCGGGAGTTAGAGCTAATTTACAATAGGGCAAAGAGGGACAAAAGTTTTCAGGATGAGCTCAAATACTATCTCTCGGAGTATGGAGGAAGACCCACACCATTATATTTTGCCAGAAACTTGACAGAGATGCTGGGTGGGGCAAAGATATACCTTAAAAGGGAAGACCTTTGCCATACAGGTGCCCACAAGATAAACAATACTCTCGGTCAGGCCCTTTTGGCCAGGAGGATGGGTAAGAGAAGGATCATTGCTGAGACGGGAGCTGGCCAACACGGAGTAGCAACAGCTACTGCTTGTGCCCTTCTAGGATTTGAATGCGAGATTTATATGGGAACTGAGGATATAGAAAGGCAATCGCTCAATGTTTTTAAGATGGAACTTTTAGGAGCGAAAGTTATTCCAGTCTCTTCTGGGACCAGAACATTAAAAGATGCAATCAACGAGACAATTAGGGACTGGGTTACTAATGTTGGCACGACACACTATCTTTTGGGGTCCTGCGTTGGTCCGCATCCCTATCCAATGATGGTGAGGGATTTTCAGTCAGTTATTGGCAAGGAGGTCAAGCGTCAGATATTGGAAAAGGAAGGTCGGTTGCCGGACTATTTAATAGCCTGCGTGGGTGGCGGAAGTAACTCTCTCGGTCTATTTTACCCTTTTTATGACGACCCAGTAAAGTTCATTGGAGTTGAAGCAGCTGGCTTGGGGATAAAAAGTGGCAGGCACGCTGCTCCTCTATATGCGGGAGAGGTAGGAATCCTGCATGGCTCGAAAAGTTATGTTCTACAGGACAGCGATGGGCAAATTCTTCCTGCACATTCTATTGCTCCTGGGTTAGATTATCCTGGAGTTGGACCTGAACACAGTTTTTATAAGAAGACAGGCCGCGCCGATTACTTCGTAGTTACGGATAGGGAGGCACTGGAAGCTTTCCATTTACTCTCTGAGACCGAAGGCATTATTCCGGCGCTGGAACCAGCTCATGCTTTGGCCTACTTGATGAAAATGGCAAAGGATACTAAGAAAGATGAAATAATTGTCCTTTGTCTCTCTGGTCGGGGAGATAAGGATGTGGAGATAGTTAAGGGGAGGATGAAGGGATAGTTATCTGAGTCGCTCGGCCAGAGCCTCGCTCTAAATCCGCCAGCGCTGGGGTGAAACCTGGCGGATTTGAAGCTCCTGCAACTATCCCTTCATCCTCAGGTTGTTAGAAGGTAGGGATAGTTTTCGGAGTCGCTCGGCCAGAGAAATGCTCGGGATTTGGTTCGCTCGCTGACAATTTTTTGCTCTTCGAGCACCGCCAAAAATCTCAGGAGTTTATCCCGTTTTACGGGACTAAACTCTTTTCTTCGATTTTTGGCTAAAAATTCTAATGCTCGCTCCACCAAATCCCCTCGCATTAGGGGGGATACCCCCTCCTCTCCTCCTCCCCCCTTGAGGGAGTGGTAGCCCCCGGAAATAAGGTGGGGGGTAAGTGTGGGTCGTCCTTGTTTTTTGGCTGAAATTCCAGAAGTTCTTCACAAACTATCTTTTCAATCTTTTGGGTATTATAGATTCCTCGGGGTCAGGGACGACCCCGAGTACCGGTATGGTAGTCCCGACTTGTCGGGACAGTCGCTTTATCTTGACACTAACATTTGGAATTTGAAATTTGTAATTTGGATTTTGGAATTTGGATTTTGGATTTTGTAGTAGGTGGGGATAGTTTTCGGAGAACGGCACTGTAAACAGTGCCCGACCAGCACAAATTGAAGTCTATGAACAGGATTGAAAGTAAATTTGGAGACTTAAAGAGTAAGGGTAGGAAGGCTTTGATCGTCTTTATCACTGCAGGTGATCCAGATTTAGATACGACCTTTGAATTGGTTTTGGAGATGGAGAGGAAAGGCGCAGATGTCGTTGAGCTAGGGGTTCCTTTTTCAGACCCTTTGGCTGATGGGACTACCATTCAGAGGGCATCTCAGAGAGCGCTAAATAATAAAATAAAGTTAAAAGATATACTTAAATTGGTTCATGAATTGAGAAAGAAGACAGAGATTCCAATCGTTCTAATGAGTTATTTGAATCCTGTTTATAAATATGGGTTGGTAGAATTTGCCAGAATGTGCAGAAAAATGGGCGTAGATGGGGTTATCATTCCAGACCTTGTGACTGAAGAAGCAGAAGAGTGGCTGAGAGCGGCACGCACCAATAGACTATCTACAATTTTTTTAGCTGCTCCCACCAGCCCGCTGGAGAGGATAAAAAAGATTGCCAGTAAAAGCACGGGTTTCCTGTATTATGTATCTTTAACTGGGGTGACCGGCGCCCGTGACAAATTGAATAACAATGTAATCGAGGCTTTGAAGGCTATTAAAAGGATAACTAATAAACCTGTAGCCTGCGGTTTTGGAATTTCCAATCCCCAACAGGCACGAAAAGTATCCAGATATAGCGATGGTGTAATTGTGGGTAGCGCCATCATAGACCTGATTGAAAGGAGCACGACCAGAAAGGCTATATTAAGGAATGTGGGTACTTTTGTTGCGTCTTTACACCAGAAAATGGTAGGTGATTAGTATGCCAGTCGAAGTTCCCGGTGGAAAAAAGAGCGTGCCAGGTGGACTCTGGACTAAGTGTGAAAAGTGTAATGAAATAATCTACAACAAGGAACTGGAAAATAATTTTAGGGTTTGTCCCAAGTGTGGCCATTACTTCCGATTGACAGCAAAGCAGCGCATTAAGTTACTTCTGGACAGAGGAAGTTTCAGGGAGAATTACGCCAATCTTAAAACGGGCGATCCCTTAGGGTTTGTCGCTGTTGAGTCGTATAAAGACAAGATAAAGCAAGACCAGAAGAAGACAGGGTTGAGTGAGGCGGTTATTTGTGGCGAAGGCAGGATAGGAAAGCATAAGGTAGCTGTGGCTGTTTTAGATTTTGACTTCATGGGCGGGAGTATGGCTTCTGTGATGGGGGAAAAGGTAACTCGTATAATTGAAAAAGCAGTTAAAAAAAGAATTCCGGTACTTATTGTCTCTTCTTCCGGCGGTGCGAGGATGCAGGAGGGAGTTCTTTCACTAATGCAGATGGCAAAGACAAGTGCAGCTCTCGGTCTATTGGGTCGGGAAAGGATACCATTTATTTCGATTTTAACTAATCCAACTACAGGCGGGGTAAGTGCAAGTTTTGCCATGTTGGGTGATGTAATTATTGCAGAGCCAAAAGCACTTATCGGCTTTGCTGGCCCACGGGTTATCGAACAGACCATAAGGGAGAAATTACCCGAGGGATTTCAGACTTCGGAATTCTTATTAAAGCATGGTCTAATAGATATGATAGTTGAAAGGAAAGACTTAAAAGACACTGTTGTTAGAATATTGGAGCTTTTTTCATCCAGATAAGCCAAAATTGATACCGATGAATGTTTGGGCGAGCGTCCGCTTGGGAGAAATTAAAGCTCGCGCCCACTCCTTACGATTCCCAGTTGCAATATGACCTACCAGCAGGTTTTAGATTACCTCTCAGGTTCAGAACGTTTAGGTATAAAGTTTGGTCTCTCTAATATTAGAAAGCTCTTGAGAGCCACTGGTATTTGGGATGAGAAATTCCAGATAATCCATATTACGGGGACCAATGGAAAAGGGTCAGTAGCTATTTTTCTCTCTAGCATTTTTAAAGAAGCTGGGTTTAGGGTCGGCTTGTATACTTCGCCCCATTTAGTCGATTTTCGAGAGCGCATTCAAGTAGATGGGAGGTATATTTCAAAGAGAAGAGTTACTGAACTCTTATCCCAGTTACTATTTCTTACAAGAACTCCCCGCCGAGAACTCTCACTGAAGCCAACCTATTTTGAGATAATGACAACACTGGCGCTCCAATACTTTTCCCAAGTCAATGTGGAAATAGCCATCTTAGAAGTTGGCATGGGTGGCCGTTTAGATGCCACAAATGTATTCAAGAATTCTTTAGTCTCAATCATCACAAATGTTAATTATGAGCATACGGAGTATTTAGGTAAGAAAATTTCTGATATCTCTCGAGAGAAAGCAGGGATTATAAAGAGGAATGGAATCGTAATTACTGGAGTGAAGCAGAGGAGAGCCCTTGAAGTAATAGAGGGAGTATGTCAGAAGAAAAAAGCGAGACTATTCCTTTTAGGAAAAGATTTCAAAGCCCAACCCGTAGATCAGAGAAGAAAGGCTGGTGATTTCTGTGATTTCCAGAGGTTCAATTACCAGGGGTTTTTCGATAGTTTCAGAGATTTGAAGATAAAACTTTTGGGGAGACACCAGATAGAGAATGCGGCTTTGGCGTTAGGTGCAATCGAAGGATTAAAATTGAGAGGAATCCAGGTTGCGGAGAAGCATTTGAGAAAGGGTCTGGAGAAGGCGACCTGGCCGGGGAGACTGGAAGTTTTAAATTGTGTTAACCCAAAAGGAGAAGACCGTAGGATAGCCTTAGATGGCGCGCATAATCCAGCCGCTACGCGCTGCCTCAGGAATGCCCTTCTGGAGGGGGTTATCCCCTATCGAAGGATAATCCTGGTCCTGGGAATTTTAAAAGATAAAGATGTGAAAAGGATGGTAGCGGAAATTGTCCCCCTATGCAAGGAAGTGGTGGTGACTTCACCCAGAACCGAGAGAGCTCTTGATAAAAATTTGCTTAGAAAAGAGGTTTTGAATTATCTCCCTTCAAATAGAGTCAGGATAGGGGATGGTGTTGGGGGAGCTTTGCAGAGTGCACTGGAGATTGCCAATTCGGATGATTTAATCTGTGTTACTGGTTCCTTGTATACCGTGGGGGAAGCTAAGAGTGCATTGAAACGATGAAAAAGTATTCTATCGGAATAGACATTGGTGGCACGAATATAACCGTAGCTCTCGTCACAGGAAATGGGGAAATCTTAAGAAAGATTAGATTTTCTACCAGGGCAGAAGAGGGCAAAACTAAGACCATTAAATGTATCTTAAAAGCCTTGGGCGCCATTATGAAGGGTCTCCGCTCAAACTCTATAGAGGGAATAGGAATTGGTGCAGCTGGTGATATCGACCGGGATAGAGGGGTTGTCCGTTTCTCTCCCAATCTATTATGGAAGGATGTGCCCATAGTTCGTTTGATAAGAGAGAAGTTTAATCTGAAGGTTGTTCTGGACAATGATGCTAATGCGGCTGCTTGGGCAACATACATTTTGGAAACCGGGAGAAAGGTAAAGAACTTACTCTGTATAACCCTGGGCACTGGCGTGGGAGGTGGCATTATACTCAATGGAAGGATATACCATGGCGCCTCGGGGAGTGCCGGTGAGATTGGACATATGACTCTCAATCCGCAAGGTCAAAGATGCAGGTGCGGAAATTATGGTTGTCTTGAAACTTATATTGGTTCAGCCTATATTGTTAAAAAGGCGATTAGGGAAATTAGAAAAGGTGGGAAGAGCCTGATAAAGAAGATCGCTGGTGGAAACTTGAAATCAGTTACTCCCGAGACCATCCAAGTAGCTGCCCTGAAGGGCGATAAATTGGCAAGGAGAATCTGGAAAGAGGCAGGAGAGTATTTGGGAATAGCACTATCTGGAGTTATTAATCTTCTAAATCCAGAAGTGATAGTTTTTGGTGGTGGAGTGGCCAGGGCTGGAGAATTAATTTTCAAACCGATGAAAGCAGAAATAAAAAAGCGCACTTTCAAGACTCCTTTTGAGAAAGTAAAGTTTACTTACACAAGGTTCGGTGAAGACTTGGGGGTAATCGGTGCGGCTTTACTGATATTACAGGGAAATGTAAAGTGAAAAGCGCAAAGTGTAATGATACCATGACTATCCACCCTCGCATTACGCTTTACGCCCTCTTCTTGCCTTCTTATATAGCCTTTATGGCTATTTTTTTATTTTGTCAATCTGCCAATGGTTACCTTCTTGAAGGGAAGGACTCCTATATAAGTTCAGCCAGTACGTATGTAGTTATTGGGAAAAGTACTGAATTAGGTCCAGTCCAGAATAACCCTATTATTCTTTCAGCCGATTACATTGAGTATAGACGAGAAGAGAATAAGGTCTTAGCCCGTGGTAATGTTAAAATAGAAGATAGAGCTGTTACCATGGAATGCGAGGAAGCTATTTTTGACCTGAAAGAGGAGAAAATCGAGGCAAAAGGCGGAATCACCCTTCAAGATAAGGAAACTACCATTCATGGCAGTCAAATAATTTACGATTTGAGAACAGGACGTGGAATTATAGACGATGCTTCATCATTTATAGACCCCTGGTACTGTTCCGGCCCAAAGATAGAGAGGGTGAGCGATAAAGAAATCATTATGGAAGACGGCTATATTACTTCCTGCGAACTTTCCCCTCCCCATTATCGGTTGAAAGCGAAAAAAATTCGCGTTCTATTGGGAGAAAGAATTTCCGCCTATAACGTCCTGATGTATTTGGGCAAAATTCCCATATTTTATCTCCCTTTCTACTGGCGCTCATTGCGCCAGACAAGGTTTAGCTGGGGATTGAAATTGGGCTCTAATAGTGAAGAAGGCTTTTTCGCCAAAACAAATTTTGGATATATCTTTAGTGAGAGGACAAACGGAACTTTACTCCTCGATTATATGACCCGCAAAGGGGTCGGCATTGGAGGCAGATATAGTTACTATTTGCAGGATAAAGTAAAAGGATTCCTGTACGGATATTACATTAAGGAGAAAGATACTGAAAAAAAGAGGTGGCGGGCAGAGGGAGAACACTGGCAGAATTTAGGAAGCGACTTCTATTTTCAGACAAAGCTCGACTATATGTCTGATCAAAACTTTAACAAGGTATATAATGAAGAGGACTGGATACCGATGAAAGAAGAGCTAGAATCTCATATTGCTCTTACGCGCTTAAGACCTACTTATACTTTGAGGATAATTGGAGAAAGGAAGGATGTATGGGATAAAGATACTCTACGATTTGTCAACATTGAAGGGTATTCTCCCCAGTTCTCATTTGCAACAAATCTTCTCCAAATCAAGGAAGGACTACTCTATTACAAGTTAGGAGTGAATTACGCTAACCTGTATAATAAACCATACAATTATGTGACCAGGGAGTTTCCGGAAGGGGAAGGTCACCATTTAAATCAAAGCGACATCTATTTTGACTTAGTCAATAAACTGAGGTTGTCACGCAGGGCGAGCTTAAATACAGAAGTGGGTTTTCAAGAGAAATGGCAGGATAAGGATGAGGACTGGAATAGAGAAAATGTTTATAAGAATATATACCACACTCAAGCAAACTTACGGACCCGGGTTACCAGGTCTTTCGATACAGACTTAACACATAGTTTTGAGCAAGAGCAGGGTAAGAAGACGACCATCAATAAACTTTCGATTTTGGGAAGAATTCGCCTTCTCCAGCTATTAGAATTTACCTCCTCCACCGGATATAGTTTTATCGGAGAGAGAAATCTTAGATTCGATAATCTTTTCTCCCGTGTTGATTTCACCCCCTCTCGTCTGGCGAGATTCTATATGGACTATAGTTACGACCTGAACAGGGAAAGGACAGCCAATTTTCAGACTGAAGGGATATTTGGCCCGGGGGGAAAGAAGTGGTCTATTAATGCCAGATTGACCTATTTGGAGGGAACTTCTGGCTCTCCCCATCGCTTGGATATCGTAAACGGGTTCAATTTTCCGATTAGCGAGAAATGGGGGGTTCGACTGGCTACAAGATATAATATCAATGACCATAAGCTTATGGAAAGAGGGATTCATATCTATCGAGACCTTCACTGCTGGGAAGCAAGACTTAGCTGGACAAAGATAGCTTCCGAGGAAGAGATATGGTTAACGTTTAATTTGAAGGTCTTTCCTGAAGAGAGAATAGGTCTTTACCACAATATTAATAAGGAAGAATGGAGGCTGCGCAGAAAATAATGGGGTTGCTGAAGGAGTAGCAGACTTCAGTCTGCGTTAAGGAGTAGCAGACTTTAGTCTGCGTGTATAATTTTTGTTTGACAATTTTTTTCCATTTTGTTAACATTGGTATTACTTAAGGGTAAAGGTGCCAAGGTAGCTCAGTTGGTAGAGCACCGGACTGAAAATCCGGGTTGTCCCCAGTTCGATTCTGGGCCTTGGCACATTTTTATATTTCAAGGCTTTGGTTGCGTAGGGGCTTGTCCCCGTAATTTATAATGGGTGATGGGTAATGGGTAATGGGCGATAGCCCGTAATTTGAAATTTGAAGTTTGAAATTTGAAAAATGGTCGCTGTCCCTATTTAATTTTGTTTGCTGATCGGGAGGTAATTAAAATGGCTGAAGAAAAGGAAAGAATTGGCTTCGAATTAGGAATGGGGTGGCTTCCTGACTATCCCGATTTTCGGGACTACACGGTGGAAAAAGAGGAGGTTACTCCCAGACTCTTAAGACTGGGGCAAAAAGAATCTGTGAAAGCCATGCTTAGAAAAGTGGGGGTTAGTGAACCCGCGAAGGTCAGTATACCAACTTCCATGGACTTAAGAAGATGGTGTCCTCCTATTGAGAATCAAGGTTCTCTCGGTTCGTGCACGGCAAACGCTGGTGTTGGACTCGTGGAATACTATGAGCGTAGAGCTTTTGGCAAACATATAGATGCATCCAGGCTATTCCTTTATAAACTAACTCGCAATCTTCTTCACTGGACAGGAGATAGAGGAGCATTTCTCAGGACGACAATGGCTGCTATGGTGCTTTTTGGAGTTCCCCCGGAAGAATACTGGCCCTATACAATAGCAGACTTCGACAAGGAACCTACCTCCTTCTGTTACGCCTTTGCCCAGGACTATCAAGCCATACAATACTTTACACTCGACTCTCCCGATAAACCTAAGGACTTACTTTTGAAAGAGGTCAAGTCTTTCTTAGCTGCTGGCTTGCCGTCAATGTTTGGGTTTTCTGTTTTTAGTTCTATCGAGCAAACCAAAGACGACGGAAAAATTCCCTACCCCTGTCGTGGGGAGAGAGTTCTTGGTGGTCATGCCGTCGTGGCAGTGGGATATAACGACGAGATCAAGATTAAGAACACAACTTGTGAAGTAGAAACCACGGGAGCACTGCTTATACGAAACTCCTGGGGCACGGGATGGGGAGATAAAGGCTATGGGTGGCTGCCATACGAGTATGTCCTGACAGGACTGGCAATAGATTGGTGGTCACTTCTTAAAAACGAGTGGGTTGATACAAGGGAGTTCGAACTTTGAGCATAGAAGAGGGAAATTCCCTCTCCCCTTGTGGGAGAGGGTGAGGGTGAGGGGGAAAGAATCTCAAACTAAGGAGGTATGAGGATGGAGCTTTTCCTGAAACTTTCAGGCATTTTACTAGGCGTGCTATCAAGGACATTAATCCCTTATCTGAGAAAAATTATGGCTGGCAAGATAAAGAAATTTGATAAGGAGTACTGGCTTACGGCAGTAGCCTCTTTTATCTTGAGTTTGATTACTACAATACTCATCTTCCCAAAGTTTGAATTTGCCCAGACAGGGGTAGGAATAGAGTCCTTGATTAGGCTATTCTGTACTGCCTTTGGCTTTGGGTTTGCCTGGAACTCCCTGGTAAACGAAGGAATCAAATGGGGAGAAAAACCCAAAATGTAGCCTCACCTCAAAGACTTTATAAAGGGGGGGCGATACTCCATGGTTGCCTTGTAGGGGCGATCCCGATGTATCGGGATGGTCGCCCAGAGGACGGCACGGAGTCCGTCCCCTACAATGTCGGTAGCCGCAGGCTTTAGCCTGCGTTATGAGTCGCTAAAGGCTTGGAAGTTCAGGCTAGTTGCGATTTCAGTAGAAATATAATATGAATATGAAAGAGATCTCTGGAAAACTATTGTTTTTCCTCGACCCGGAACTAAGGGGAGAACGGCCGCAGTTCAGTTGGGAGAGTAATTATTTCCTAAGGTCAAGCGTCTGAAAAATAGTTCTAAGAAAGACTGACGAAAATCCCAAAACTCTTTGAAAAAATCAAAAGCGATTTGGGATTTTTCATTTTATGGGATTTATGGAAATTTATGGTATTTTGGTGGACTTGTGGCAAGAAATGGCAAAAAATTTTTGGAGCGTTTCAGGATTTAGTCAGGGATGAACAAAGAGACAAAAGGATGAAACACGAAGTGCCAGATTTTTGTTGCATTGGGTAGCTTTCATTTACTATAATTTAATTAAGATAGAACCGAGAGTCAATTATGAACCATAAATGAAATATTTCGGTTATTATCAGTTATGTGAAATGGGGCTACGAAATGAGAAAAACCATACCTACGAGAAAATTACGCTGGACAGACCTTAACTTGTCGACTATCGGACTTGGCACCTGGGCAATCGGAGGTGGTGGTTGGAAGTTCAGTTGGGGTCCCCAGGATGACAAAGAATCGATTTCTGCCATCCAGCGCGCTCTTGAACTTGGAATAAACTGGATAGACACAGCAGCAGTTTACGGACTTGGCCACTCTGAAGAGATTTTGGGCAAAGCAATCAGAAGATTACCCGATAAGCCTATCATTGCCACCAAATGCGGTCGGGTTTGGGATAGGGATGGGAACATATTCGGGCGCCTGAAGAAGAAAAGTATCCGCTCTGAAGTTGAAGCAAGCCTGAAAAGACTCAAAATAGAAGTTATTGACCTCTACCAGATTCACTGGCCAGAGCCTGACGAAGACATAGAGGAAGCCTGGGGCGCCATAGCAGATTTCATAAAAGAAGGCAAAATTCGTTATGCCGGCGTATCCAATTTTAGCGTAGAACAAATCAAACGCATCCAACCGATTCATCCTGTAGCCTCTCTCCAATCGCCTTACAATATGCTCGAGCGTGGTATTGAAGAAAGACTCCTGGAATACTGTTCGAAAAACAATATAGGAGTAATCGCATATAGCCCCATGCAAAAAGGCATTTTGACAGGGAAATTTACCAGAGAACGCGTGCAGAATCTACCCAAGGATGACCACCGGCGTAGAGACCAGCGCTTTCAGGAACCTGAGTTGAGCGCCAATCTTAAATTAGTTGAAGACCTGCGTCCCATTGCCGAAAAGAATGGTAAAACTGTAGCGCAGTTAGCCATAGCGTGGGTCTTAAGGCGTCCTGAAGTAACTGCAGCCATCGTCGGGGCAAGACGTCCATCTCAGATTGAGGAAACCGTTATTGCCGGAGAGTGGGTGCTTTCCAAGGAAGATATTGCAACCATTGACGCATTACTTAAAAAACACTAAATGCTCCTTACCTAATGCCTTTCCGATAGAATCCGATTTGATTCATTCGGAATCCTGTCGGATTGGCACTCTGCAAAAGCGAACCATTAAACATTTTCGGAACATTGAAGTCTAAGTTGCGATTTCAGTAAAAATATGGTGTAAGTAAACTGACAGCCGACGTAGCTCAGTTGGTAGAGCAACGGTTTCGTAAACCGAAAAGGGGTAAAAAGAAAGGTCGCAAAAAGATAGACGAAAAACCCAAATCTACTTGAAAAATCAATGCAATTTGGGATTTTTTACTTTATCAGAGTTTATCGCAATTTATCGCATTTTGGCGGACTTGTGGTAACAAAATGGTAACAAATTTGGGGATGGAAAAGAACCCGGGGGATTGTTCTGAATAGAATGAGTTATTGACCGGATGGAAATAGTTTTGCTATACTTGAGTAAACTTTCAGGAGGAGTAAATAGAGCCAAAAAAAGTTCAAAAAGGCAACCTGGAAATGTGCTTGGAAATAAAGGATTTTTTGAAAGAAATGACGCGGTACCCAAGTGGCTGAAGGGGCGGGTTTGCTAAAGCGAAAAATCCCCCACGAGAAATCAAAACATGGGCGATAAACATATTCACCACTATGCGCCAAAAGTCATCAATCTGTGCGTCTCATAGTCATAATTTGGTCACATATTGACAGAGGGTAACGACCTGACATAAACAATTGAATAGGAACCATTAAAGCGGGGTCTCCCACGTCAGGTCGCCCAGCTTTTCGTTTATCGAATCACTCCAATTGGACAACGTAGTGGTTTCCTAAGCGAGAAAGCAGTAAAGACAAGATAAGAAAGCTAGAGAAAAATCCTGAATCTGCTTGTAAAATCAGAGCAATTTAGGATTTTTCATTTTAGATTTATTTCCCAAAGTCTTGTCCATAAAACGTTAAGTGCTAAAAAGGTGTTATCAGAACTGAGAGAAGTTTTGCCGAGTTTCTGGCACTAACACCTTTTATTTTTCACTTGTCTAAACAATGTTGATTTGCTAAAATTTCTCAGATGTGAAACCGAGTATCTAATTCCGATAGTTAGACGAAACGGAGGCAGACACAAAGAAAGGAGCTGAAAGAAAATCAGGAGCGGACTCAGCTATGCGCTGAATCACAAATCGAACAAGATGGGTCCCGATGAATTGGGACAAATGAGGAGGAACGGGTTAGTGACATCCCGATGAATAAATCTGGACAGGTCACTGACCGAAGCAAAGCGTAGGGAGGTGAAACATGCGTAAAATTGGACAGATCCTTAGGTTTTTAATCCTCGTCATTGCCTTGGTATCTTTAGTGGTATTTATGACTGGAGCTGGGAAACAGAGAATGACAAAAAAAGCATTCGTGGCTGCGTATCACCAGGAGGAAGAAGCTTGGAACACGAACAACCCGAACCTACTCGACGCAATTATAGCTTCCGACTGTGTCACCCACAGTCCTCCCGGTCCAGATATTGTAGGCCTCGAGGCCTTTAAACAATCCGTTAGAGATACCCTTAGCACCTTCCCCGACTTTCGAGTCACACATCACGAATATATCCTTGACGGGAACTGGGGTGCTGCGCCGTGGAGCTGGACGGGCACACACAAAGATACTGGCAAGCGGGTGAAAGTAACAGGAGTCTGCATAACTAAATGGGTGAACGGGAAATGTGTCGAACATTGGGTGTTTGCGGATAACCTGGGCCTTCAGCAACAGCTCGGCTTTAAGCTCGCCCCTGCCCAGTAGCGGGCCCGGAAGTAATTCCTGTAGCCTACCTTTCCGTTGAGGTAGGTTAAGAATCGTCAAAGTTGCTTGTGACCACATGGTCTAACACGGGGTTGCTGAGTTCCCTTGGCTTCATCCAAACGCCTCCTTTCAGCCAGTGACTTTCGGCAGCCCCAGAGGCTGGGCTAGTTTATGGACTTTCCGTGGATAATTTTATGAAATGTAAGTAACAGAATGGGTACAAAACAGCGAAAAATCCCCGACGAGAAATCAAAATATCAACGATAAACATATTCACCACTATATGTCAAAAGTCACCAATTTGTGCCTCTCATGGACACTTTTTGGACACCCATATAGAAAATCATTTATAAAGCAGAAACGATGCAAATAGAGGAATTTGAAGAATTGGTTCAGGGAGCCCTTGAGGATATTCCTGATAAATACAGAAAAGTTCTGAGAGAAGAAAAAATAGAAATCCTTCCGCGAGAAAATCCTCCCCTGGGAATCAAAGAGAAATTCCCGAATCAAACCGTTTTTGGCATTTTTATTGGCACACCTTTGAAACGCAAAACTGTCTTTTCGATTCAGACTGAGCCGACAAGAATAGAACTCTATAAAGAAAATTTTGAAAGAGTATTTGGTACAAAGGTGAGCGAAGCAATGAAAGAGCAGATTAGTCGCACTGTAATTCACGAGATAGCGCATTATTGGGGTTTCACTGAAGAAGAGATTCATAAAATGGGTTACTAGTGTGTGACCTGATAACCGTAGCAATGGTGACTCGAATAGAATTCTTAGAGAACTAATTTAATAATAAGGAGAAAACAAACTTTTGATTTTGGCGATTCAAAACTTGTGGTCCACAAATTTCGGACATCACTTTCTACATAGAACGAAGTTTTTCATATAGGGAAAAAGGGATGTAAGACCCAATTCGGTTATTTTAGATGTCTAAAGCGGGAGTTATTCAAAATAGATTGGGTTTCTCCCGCTTTTTAATTTGGGAGTATAAATGAAGTAGTTCGGTTATTTTAAGTTATACGCCATAAATTTTAGGAGAACATAAAGATGTATATTGTTTTCGCATTAATAATTTATTTAATCATCGGTATTGGGCGGGTCGTAATGGATTTTAGACAATCTTTTATCAATCGACCTCATTATATTAGAAATCCAAAAGTATCTCAAATATTGATGTATATTGTAACCTGGCCTTTACTATTTATGTTTGATATTAACTATTTTTATAGACGATGTAAGGCAAGAAAGGAACAAAAGAAAGAAATATTAAAAAAACATGTAGAAAAAAGTAAGTATTTATCTGAGTATTACAAAAGTTCATTTTTTGATAGACTCAAAGCATTAAAACAAAACAAATCCTTTGATGAAATTATAAAAATATGCGATCAATATTTAAAAAATAACAATCCTCATCCACTAGTCAAAGCGGAACTGTGGAATGAGATGGGCTTTTCTTATAAAGTGATTGGTGAGAATTATAAGGCTATAGAAATGTTTGTAAAAGCGCTTGAAATCGACAATGAACATTTAGACGCAAGCGAAGGGTTGGCCCAAACATATTTAAAATTAAAGGACTATGATTCTGCTATTGAATGGTTACAAAAAAGCGAGGAGAACTTTAAAAGAGCGATAAACGATTCGAAAATATTGAGGATTCGCCATAACAGAGTTAAGCAATTAACAGATGAACTAAAGAAGATAGAGATATTATTAGAAAGTTTGAAATCAGGATATAAACCTGAATAAAATTTACGGCGCATAACACAGCATAAAAGGTTCGTGCCTGAGGGCACTTACCCAAATTTTTGCTATCGCAAAAACTTTTTTTATGCTGGAAACGTTAGGCGAGATTTTGCTGAGGTGATTATATTGCTTTCCGTTAAGAATTGACTAAGAATTGGTAGTAGTATAATACAAGAATAGGAAAGAAAGAAACAAAATGAAATACAAGAGAAGAAGCCGAAAGAAAAGGACATAATGAGATGCGAAAAGCAAATATAGACGTGCATAAACGAAATAGTTCGGTTATTCTAAATTAGGCGAAACATTAACCTATTAGATTTGGAGGAAAACTACCAAATTATGATTCAAAGAGCAAACCGATTTGCCACAAAATCGGGAAAGTGCAGAAATCAACCAGTTTACAGATGAAGTCTTTACAAAATGTTGCCACAGACTCGGGAAAAGGCCTAGAAATTTTGCTTGACAGAATAAAAAAGTTGAGGTATAATTATGCACAGAAAAGTGACAGGTCATAAAAGTGTACACCAAGGAAAAGAACGGAAAAAGAAAGGAGGTGGGCTTAGATGGCAACGGTTACCTTGAACGCCACTGAGGTTAGAAAGGACTTATTAAATCTACTAAGGAAAGCTCATGATAGGCTCCAAAGGGTCATCGTGACTCGAAAGGGCAGGCCAGAGGTAGTATTGCTTCCATTCGAGGAATACGAAGGTTGGCTTGAAACTTTTGAAATTTCCTCTGATCCAGAATGGGTAAAAGCGCTTGAAGAAGCGAAAATAGAACGGGATAAAGGGAGATTCGTTTCCTTTAAAGAAGTTTTTGGAAGACTGCAGAGAGGCTTGAAAAAGTGACTTACAGAATATACCTTCTTCCGCGTGCTTGGAGAGATATAAAGAAATTAGATAATGCTACGAAGGAAAAAATAGCTAGTGCATTAGATGACCTTGCTCAAAATCCAACTCAAGGGAAGTGCCTAAAAGGTCGATACAAAGGTCTTCGCTCTATGCACGTGGCTAATTTTCGCATCGTTTATGAAGTGCTCAAAGGTGAAAGTAAGATAGCTGTTTGGGTGATAAAAGTACGTCCCAAAGCATATAAATGGATTCTGGGATGAATATTCGGAAAAGGATAGGACAAAGAAGATTTGAAAATGCCGACGTAGCTCAGTTGGTAGAGCAACGGTTTCGTAAACCGTAGGTCGTCAGTTCGACTCTGACCGTCGGCTATATTCTATAAGGGTTTTATTGAAAGTGGGTTTTTGAAAAAATAGGCGAGGACTTAAAAATAAGTCCGCACCTTATTTTTAAGGGGTCTTACAAAGCTGGTTATTTAGAAAAATCAAAAGGTGAATAAGAGGTGAAGAAATTTTGGTAAAAATTAGAAAAGTAATAGAATTCTTTGATAATAGAATACAGCGAATTATTTTTTACATGGCCTATATTAAGGAGAGATAACATGAGCGAATTAACACCATTCCAGAAGTTTAAACAGGGCATTGTCCAAATATTAACTATTTCTCCAGAGAGAACTGGAGTTATACTTCAAAAAATCAAAGAAATGCACGCCGATGAATGCAAAGACCAAGTAAGATGCATTCATAATAATATTGATTATAAACGTCCTGAATGGGAACATATTGCACGAAGTGCTCAACAAGCTTTGAAAAAAAGTGGTATTGTTTTTTTGGATAATAACAAATTATGGAAAATAGTGAAAACTGAAACGATAGAAAAAATAAGTAAGACAATAAAAGAGATTGAAGAACCGCAAGGCATTCCAACAGAATTTGATGATTTAGATGAATTTGTTGGTGAACCTATGGAACTTGGCGTAATGAGATGGTCACCAACTACCCATGATGGTGTTATTGCATTATTTGTAGAATATAGGAATGAATTAGGTTTTCCGATAATGGAATGGATAAGACCTCAGTTTCCAGATGCATGCGTTTATCAAAAAACAGCTAAAGCACGTGCAAGTTATGTAAAAAAATATGTAGAATTTGAACTATATTCGAGTTTGTTCAAGGAACATACTTTGAATCCTAAACATAGCAAGAGAAAATGTGATTACATTATTTGTTGGAAAAATGATTGGAAAGAATGCCCTGTTCCTGTTATTGAATTAAAATCGGAAATATTAAAAATAAAAAAGTAAACCGTAAATCGAGAGTTCGAATATCTCCGTCGGCTTATTCATAAAGGATTTTACAAAGGGTTGGGTGTTTAAAAAAACCAGAGGTGAATAAGAGGTGCTTCGCAAAATATACCAATTTGGGAGCATAGACGAAGTATTTCGCTTATTTTAAGTTATATGAAATGACCTTCCAAATGTTATGAAAAGAGAAAATAAAATCACAACAAGAGAGATGAGAGAATCTATCCTCCGATCAGGATATTTATTGGAGCAGCGCGTTGAATCTGTGCTACAAGAGAGAGGATACTACGTTACTGCAAATGCCGCATATCCTGACCCTTCAACAGGAAAATCTAGAGAAATCGATATTGACGCTATAGCTGGGTTTAAAATCTCAAGAGAATATGATTTTATTTTTTCGAGATTACTTTGCGAATGTGAAAACAACAAAGAGCCTATTGTCTTTTTTATAAAAGAGTCGCCTGTTTCTTTTCTATATCATGAAGAGGTTAAATGTGCGGGATTGCCCGTTCAGTTTCTAACAAAACGTTTTCCCATTGGCAAAGCTGCTAAGAAAGAATCTAATTACGAATATATAGGCCTTTCTGATTTCTTAAATTTTGAAAAATACCATCATTATTGTAAGGGACTAATATCTACTCAATACTGTACTTTTACAAGAAAAGATTCTAGTAAACCATGGGTGGCTTTCCATGAAGATACTCAGCATAACTCACTAACTGATTTAATTTTTTCGTTAGAGGCAAGTATTGAGGATTATTACAAGAATTATTCTACTCCAGATAAAGATGAAGTAGACCAAGTCAATATTGGAATTTATTATCCACTGTTGATACTGCAAGGTACTTTATATGCTGCCTCAGTTGCCGAGAAACAATTAAAATTGGTAAAATCTGAGCATATACAATATAGGAAGGAATATTTTTCAAAAGATACACATGATACCTATCAAATCGATGTGATAACTGAATCATTTTTACCTAAGTATCTAGATATAGTTGAGAAAGAAATGGAAAAGGCAAAGAATATACTAAGACGGAAAAAGAAAATTGTGCGGCAGTCACTTGATAAATTAGTTGAGAAAGCAAAAAAGAAAGAAAAGTCAAAAACATTCAGAGAAATATTTGAGTTCTAACAGGCAGGTCACATCATATAACACAGCATATACGCTTCGGGCTTACGCCCTTGCCCTTTGGGACATTGCTCCCTTCAGTCGCAACGTCGTATATGCTGAGAACGTTAGGCGACATTACAAAAGACCAAGAACAGAGTCGGCTAAGATTTGACAGAGTGAAAATAGATAAGTTATTAGCAGAAAGAAGCACTAATTAAACATATGAAAGATAGGTGAGGAATAATGGACATAATAATAGAAAATAGATATGGTCTTGATGATGTTGTCAGAAAAGCTATTGAATGCATAGCGGAAGAGATTCACAAGTCTTTCAACAACGATGACGATACCAAATGGATGATTAATAAGAAAAATGAGGAAGTCAAAAAACATCTATTGGAAATTGATGCTGTATCAAGAAAGCGTACAGTATTGAAGCTTCTTTTATCAGAACAAATTTATTCACTAATTGAAATGATGGAATGTATAAATGCAGGTATAATAAAGGGAACTCACTTGCTGATGAGAAATATTTATGAATGTATTATTCATATTGAAACATTTGTGAATTATCATCACAACAATACTGTATTCAAAAATTGGATAAAGGGTAAAATTGATTATAGATGGAGGCACAAGAACGAATTAAAATTCTTGCGAGAAGTCCGGAAAGACAAGAGTTCAACCGAAATTGAAGAAGAAACTTATCGCACACTTAGTGATTTTGCTCACCCCACAATAGACTCAAACCTTAAGGCTCTCTCTAAAGACAGAAGTTTGGGAGTTTACAAGATAGACAAGAATTGGCTATATCAATCAGTTATGATGGTGATAGATAGTTGCAAATTCGTTTATAGTTTCTGTGGCGGGAAAGAAGATGTTATGAGGAAACTTAGGGAGTTTTCAAACAGTATTGGCAAACTGATGGCAGAACATTATTATAGCGAAAAACAAATGAAAGGTAAATCAGAGTCAGTAAGATAGTGCAGGAGATATAGCGGAAATGGGGATTTTCAAAAGGAAAGCGAAAGATGGTTACAATTATTACATTCAATATAAGGGGAAATGAGAATAATAATAGCAGAGTAGAAATAGAAACTATTTAAGAATTAAATACTGGCAGGTAGAAAAGAAAGGAGATGCACTCACATAAGTGGGTAGTCTCCTTTTTTATTAGGTGAAGGGTTTTTGATACCTGAAATAAAAAATCTTTGGTTAGAAGCAAGATATACAGGTTTTCTGGAGAAGATAAAGTGGGCTGGGAAAGAGAAAAGGGATGTAAAGGCAGTAGTAAACTCTTTGATAACTTATAAATAGAAATATAAGGGAAGGATAAGTAAAGGTTGGTGTGTGTCTGCGTTGATTGGAAAAATAGAGAGAAAGGTCGCCAAATGGTCAGACACAGTAAAAGAAAAATCAGGACAATGGCGGTCTTGAAAACCGTAGGTCGTCAGTTCGAATCTGACCGTCGGCTCCAGTGCAATTTATTTCAGGGCCGTATTATCCACTTTTGTGGATAATGCGGCTTTTTCCTTATACTTATCTTTTAGCCGAAGTTATGATAAGTATGAAGTTACCATACATAAATGATCATTTTGAAGGTTGTATGGTAACTTTTTTGTTGACAATAGTTACCATACAGAATATAATATTTTATAATTTGTATGGTAACAAATATATATGTTAAGAAGGAGAAATAATATGGGAGTAATAAAAGGCGTGTTGAGAGAAGAACTTGAAAATTCTCTTCAGATGAAAAAGGACTATGAGAGGGAATTAGCAAAGCTACCTAAAGGAAGTCTCATAAAGAAAAAAATCAAAGGGCATGAATACTATTATCTTTTGTTAAGAAAAGGCGGTGAGGTAAAATTTATATATAAAGGTAGTAAAGTATCCGAAGACGAGATAAAAAAATACAAAGAGGCAAAAGAATATAGAGCCAAGTATAGAAAGTTATTATCCCAGGTAAAAAAACAAATTAAGTTTTTAAGGAGCTCTTTACGTGGAAAAGAAGCAATATGAATTATGCCTTGAAATCTTGCGAAGATTAAGTAAAGTTAGAGTTTTAAATAATATCGTTCTTGTTGGTAGTTGGTGTATTCCATTTTATAAGGAATATTTTGCCAAGGCAAAATATGTCCCTTCTATTAAGACGCGAGATATTGATTTTTTAATTCCGGTGCCATCGAGAATTCAGAAAAAGGCAAAGGTACTGATAAACCTTACCCATTACCAAAATTAGGTGTAAATGCGGTTGCCTTAAGATTTCTTAATTTTTTATCTGATAATACCATTAAAGTTAAAGTTGAAGATTTTTATTTAACCTTGCCTCATCCCGCTAACTTTTCCCTACACAAATTAATTGTTTTTCAACGAAGAATTAGAAAAGATAAGGCTATAAAAGATAGAAATATTGCTATAAGAATTCTTAAGGCTTTGATTAATAGAGGCGAAGGAAATATTATCAATGAAGTTTTTGATTCAGTTCCTCAAAAATGGCAGAAGAGAATAGTCAAGGGATTGGAAGAGGCTAAAGAAAAAGAAATTTTAGATATTTTGAGATAATATCGCAATATAAACGATGAAATGTTAGGTCGTCAGTTCGAATCTGACCGTCGGCTCCAGTGCAATTTATTTCCGGGCTGTATTATCCACTTTTGTGGTAATACGGCTTTTCTATTTGTAAATGGGGAAAAGTAGAGATAATGCCCATTTTTTGTCTCATACATTGAGGCAGAGTTTGGCTCATTAGCTAAATTCTTTGACGGGTTCGATAAATCTAACCCCTGCAAAGTGAATTATAAATTACAGATTACGGGCATAAAGCCCTACACTACAGTAACCGTAGGGGCTCAATTTATTGAGCCCGTTTCTTTAGCAGAGCTCCGCTCTGCTACTCCATCCAATTGCCTAAATCAAGCTCCAACAATGGTGCTGTCAGCAAGCTTTCATAAAAATGTTGAATTTTTGTGCGAATTGTGTTAAAATAATAATTAAGCATGGACAGGAAATTAATCAAATATTGCGATATAGTTATAGAGTTCGGTTTACCAATCTTAGCCTTCCTTATCGCTCTATCCTTTTATCTAAAGACCTACGATTCCTGTCAGATAAAAATTACCCTTCTCCATATTGGTGCTACTATTATTGTAGCGGCGTGGATTGTCAAGGTAATTGAGAGGGGAAGGCTGCTGGAAAGTAGAGAACAACGCTTGTTCGCAATTCCTGCTCTCTTTTTCCTCCTTTCCGGTATCATCTCTTTCTTTATTTCCCCATTTAAATTTACCAGTTTCGAGGAGCTTACCAGGAGAGTTCTTTATATAGGAATTTTTCTGGTTGCTCTCATTGAGTTTGACAGTTCCGAAAAAGTAAATAGAATGTTCCGCTGGATACTTGCTGCCACCTTTATTGCTGTTTTCTATGGTTTGGTTCAATTCATAGACATGGACCCCTTCATCTGGAGGCAGGCTTTTGGAGATAGAATATTTTCCACTTTTGGCAATCCGAACTTCTTTGCAGCCTTCCTGGTACTGGTTACTCCCCTAATTCTAACATTTTTTGATTTTTCCGAGCTGGAACAGACAAAAAGGACAGTCGTCTCTTTAGTTCTAGTCGCAGCCATTGGTATCCTTTACTGTTTTATGCAATTTTTGGGAAAGGAAGGACTTATGCGAATGGGAAGTCTGGGAGCGAGTGCCTTTCTCTTTTTTGTGGAAAATAAGACCTACGCTTTCTTTTTTCTCCTTCTTGCTTCTTTATGTCTGATGGTGCTATTGAAAATGAAGTCCAAAAAGCTTCTGGTTCTCTTTCTGTTTATCGTTGTCATTAATCTCCTTATGACCAGAACTAAAGCTGCTTATATAGGCTTTGCAGCGGGAACTTGCTTCTTTGCAGTGTTGACCACGCTTTTTGTTGTTCCAGCCACAAAGAAACGGAAAAAAGTTTTCCTGGCAGTTTTCCTCTCAGCAATGCTTCTGGGTACTTCGCTTGCAGTAACTTTCCTTATAAGGGAGCGAATAGACTCGGTACGTTTTCGGGTGTTCACCTGGCTTTCCACTCTGGAGATGATTAGGGATTATCCTGAGAAAGGCACGGGTCTTAAGGCTACAACTAATAAGGAATTAATTCATAAATTTCTGGGGACGGGAATTGGCACTTTCAAAATAGTCTATCCTGCTTTCCGGCGGCCTGAGATATTCCATATTGAGGGAAAAAGTAATACGGAAACAGACCATCCAGAGAATGAGTTCATCGAGGTCTGGTACGATGAGGGGATAATTGGACTGGGGATATTTCTCTGGCTCCTCGTGGTATTTTTTCATACGGGAGTCAAGAGGTTGAACCAAGTTACCGGCTATTCAGCTCAAGCCCATCCTACTTCTGGGATTTCCCGGTTCAATCCTCATTCTAAGAAGGGTTCAAAATTCGGCATCGGTCATCAAGTGGAAAAGTTGACAAGACGCCAATATCTTCTTCTTGGACTACTCTCCGGCCTTTTTGGACTTCTGGTGCACAACCTCATGTGCGTGAATATGAGATTCGTATCTTCGGGTTTTGTTTTCTGGCTATTCCTGGGGTTGCTTGGTGGTCAGATAGTAGGTGACAAGGAGAAAAGTAACACGAGTTTGGAAGGTAATAAGAGGCCCCGGTTTTTAGTTAATGCTAATTCCCGAAGAATAATCCAGACCTTAGTTATAGTTCTCGCTCTATTTCTGGTCTTCTTCTTCAGGCGATTCTTTATAGCTGATATTCACCACAACATCGCTATCGCTTACTCCAAAGCCGGGATGTGGGAAAATGCTTTAAAGGAGTATCAGACTGTTTTGAGAAATAACCCCTATTATGCAATGACTCATTACTTTATGGGCAATGTCTACAATGATAGATGGGATATGAGGAGAGTTTACGACCCTCGCTGGGATTCTGTAGACCTACGCCAGAAATATTTCTTTCCTTCAATTCACAAATTGTTGAATCGGACAGGAGAAGAGGAGCAAAAGCCTCGCACCGATGCTGAAAGGGCGCTAGAGAAGTATGCCGATTTAAAGAAGCTGGCTCCCAACTATGTGCAGGTTCACTTCCAGGAAGGAACAGTCCATACTAAGTTGGAAGAATGGGATAAAGCTATAGAAGATTTCCAGAAGTATTTAGCTCTCGACCCTGTATATGCTCCTACCTACTTCAAGATGGGGTGGTGCTATGTTCAGAAGAAAGAATGGGCGAAGGCAGAGGGGGTTTACCAGAAGGCTGTAGAATGGAATCCCAAACTCGGCGAGGCATATGTAAATTTAGGCAATGTCTACTTTATGCAGAGTAAGTTCGCCGAGGCTGAAAATTCCTACAAGAAGGCAGTGGAGGTGGACGATTCTAACATTAGTGCCCACAGGAGCCTTGCTGCTTTCTACTGGAATTTGAGAAGATATGATTTGTCTCTAAAAGAATGGGAGAAGATATTAGAGTTGAATCCCGAAGATAAACAGGCAAAATCTATAATTGAACAGGTTAAGGCTAAAAGATAAACGCTGGAGATTAATCTTTAGTCTTCCTTTCCGCCAGCCCGCCAGGCATTCCTGGTTAGTGGCGGTTTTTTTCTACTATAGAAATGGAATCCGACCGCATAATAAAAAAAATTTTTTTTCTTATTTTTTTAATCTGCCCTCTAATCTTTCTTACGGACACTACTCGCAATCCTTATGTGATTCAAAACGTCGTGCTGCAGATCGGTCTATCCGCGATTTTAGCTATCTGGCTGATAAAAAGTAATCGTAAACGGCAAATAATCTTGCCCAGAACATATCTCGACAAGCCCCTTTTACTCTTCTTTTTTGTCTCTTTCCTTTCGGTCGCTTATTCGTTCTCTATTCACCCCGAAATGAAATTGGCTATCCTTTCCTTTGGTGGAAGAAATCTCCTATTCTTATTCCTCAATTGCATAGTGGTCTTTTACATAACTATCTACCTCCTTCAAGATGAAAGAAATCTTAAAAGGTTACTCTATATTGCCTTTGCAGTGGGAACGCTTGCCTCTTTGTATGCAATAATTCAGTATCAAGGGATTGAGCCGATATGGCCAAGGAAAATAGCGCCCTTTGGCGCTCGCAGCGTGTCCACCTTTGGCAATCCCAATTTCCTGGCAAGCTTTCTGATTCTTATCTTGCCTGTGATAGCGGTTCTGGCTCTTTATGAAAAGTCTCTTACAAAGAAACTCTTTTTGGGAGGACTTTTCGGAGTTAACTTTCTTGGACTCCTGGTAACCAGCACTCGGAGTGCCTGGCTGGGGTTTTTTGTGGCTTCGATTTTCATTGCCTTCTTCCTCGCCGCCCACCAGGTCTCCATAATTTTGAGGAATAGAAAGTGGTTAATCTTTCTGGCAGGTCTTCTGTTTCTGATGATGTTCTATCCTGTAAGGGTTGAGCGACAAGGGGAGAGGAAAGTCCTGGTCGTGAAGCTTGCTATTGAGAAAGTTAAGAGTCTTACCGATTTTAAGCAGATGGCTTATGTTCAGAGATTCCTCATCTGGCAGGCAGCCTACTCCATGTTTAAGGAAAGACCGCTTTTAGGTCATGGCTGGGGAAATTTCGAGATTATCTATCCATTTCATCAGGGAAAATATCTGGAGATAAAGAAGTATTCTCCTTTTCGCACCCATGCTAACAATGCTCATAATGAAATCTTAGAGATAGTTTCCCAGACGGGGATTGTGGGGCTGGGGATATATATTTGGTTATTCATCCTCTTTTTTAAAGTAGTAATAGATAGTTACAGAAAGCTCAATATTGAGTATGATAAGACTGTCGTTTTGGGGCTCTTGGCAAGTATTTTTGGAATGCTCATCGATAATTTGTTGAATGTTTCCTTGCATTTCCCAATGCCTGCCCTTCTCTTCTGGATATCGATGGGATTGACTATGGGAATATGCCAGAGAAGTGGAATGTCGGAACACAGGATTCCCATTAAAAAAATCTTCGTTTACCCGTTAAATGTTCTCTCTGGAATAATTATTTTTGGAATTATTCTCTTTAATCTTAGATATTTTCGTGGGGAGATCCACTATTTTAAGGGATTTAAGTATGCAAAAAATAATACTACGCTGGGAAATGCGGTTAGGGAGTGTGAGCTATCCTATAGGATTTACCCTCTAAATGTGGACAATAACTATGAACTGGGCAACGCCCATGCCCGCTTAGACGAGAAGGAGAAATCTATTTGGGCTTACCTTAAAGCAATAGAATCAAATCCTGGTTACGACGAGATATATTCAAATTTAGGAATTATGTATGGAGAGACCGGAAAAATACCTGAGGCTATTGAAGCTCTAAATAAATCGATCGAGATAAATCCTCTTTCGGTCCCTACCCGGTCCTACCTTGCACAGATGCATATTAGAAGAAAAGAATGGGAGAAAGCTAGTAACCAATATCGAGAGATATTGGAGCTTGAGCCCGAAAATCACCAGGCTAAGGCGAATCTCTCAGTTGTCCAGGCACAGATGGAAGGGAAACTTCCTATTAGCCCACAGAGTGAAGAACTCGAAAAACTATTTGAGAAAGGGGAAAAATATGTAAAGGATAGAGATTGGAATAAAGCAAAAGAGACTTATAGAAAGATTGTACAGCTTGCTCCTACGAACATAAAGGCAAACCTCTATTTGGGGAACATATATTTTAGCCAAGGTAAGATAGAGGACGCTATCAATCAATATAAGAAGATAATCGAATTTTCTCCCGCATTCAATATCGGCGTTCATAATAACCTTGGTTTTGCCTATCTGGACTTAAAAAAGGTCAATCTGGCAAGGGAAGAGTTCCAGAAAGTTTTAAAAGTTGATCCTGGAAACGAATTGGCTAACAGGAAGTTGACAGAGATAGACTCCAGGTTTAAACGGGAGTCGAAATGAGGATAGCTTGACAAGAAAGATGAAATCTGTTAACATTATATAAATGTAACTGAACAAGGGAACCCGTATGAAGAATCGTTCACAAAGGAGAGGAGAATGGGAAAAGGTTACTTTCCATTAACGTTATTGATAGGATTGGTTATTACTTGCTTTTCAGGTATTTATTCTATCTTATCTGCAGGGGAAGTGGTCGATTTGATTGATACCCCCACTCCTCAAATTACTGAAAGGGGAGGATATAATGTGAATTTCCGCTTCTATAGTTTCGAAAGCAATGGGAGTAACAATAATGGTGGACTTCTGATAGGTCTATTCTTTGGGGTGCTGGAGCATATGAACCTGGGAGTTTATCTTGATACCGAAAATATAATAGGGAATCAGAATATCAAGCTCAGGCGTCCTCGACTGTTTGTAAAATTTCGCATTTTCAAGGGAACCGAGCGCTTCCCAGCAATCGGTGTTGGTTATGATGACCAAGGTTATGGAGAATATAGGGATAGTAAGTATGAACAGAGAGAAAAGGGTTTTTTTATAGTCCTCTGCAAAGAGAATTTTGTTCCGCACTTGGAGGTCTCTACTGGGATTAATGGCTATGATTTTGATAAATTCAGGGTGAGAGGATTCATTGGCCTATTTTCTAAACTGGGGGAGAATCTAATCCCAATGTTAGAATTCGATAATTTGGGTGGTGGAAGCCAGAATAGGATAAATATGGGCATACGCTATTTCATTATGCCAAACTTAAACGTTGAAATAGATGGAAAAGATGTTGCTAATGAGTTTGACCGGATTTTTCGCATCGGATATATGAGTGCATTTTAATTTGGCACCGTAAACGGTGCCCGACCAATGGGCGACCGCAAGGGTCGCCCCTACGCGTGGTCGGTCGCCCTTTAGGATGACGAAAAAGGAACCTATAAAGGAGACTCTATTGGCTGAAATTGAAGGTTTAGATTTTGAACGACCAGTTGTAGAACTGGAAAAGAAAATCGAAGAACTAAAGAGTCTCGGGGCTAATGAAAAGGTCGACTTTTCTCAGGAGATAACGAGTCTGGAGAAGAAATGCGAGGAACTCAAGAGAGAAATTTTTGGTAATCTCACTCCCTGGCAAAAAGTTCAGCTGGCTCGGCACCCTCAACGCCCCTATACTTTGGATTATATAAATTTACTTATGACTGATTTTGTAGAACTTCGGGGAGACAGAAATTTTGCCGACGATTCAGCTATGGTGGCGGGAATGGCTAAATTGGAGAACGAAGCGGTTGTAGTTATTGGTCATCAGAAGGGCCGGACCCTTCAGGAAAACATGATGAGAAATTTCGGGATGCCCCATCCGGAAGGGTACCGCAAGGCGTTGAGGATAATGAAGCTGGCTGAGAAATTTTCAATTCCTGTCATTAGTTTCATAGATACTCCGGGCGCTTATCCAGGAATTGGGGCAGAAGAAAGAGGGCAAGCTGAGGCAATTGCCCGAAATTTGAAAGCAATGTCGGAATTGGAAGTTCCCATTATCGTAGTGGTCATCGGAGAAGGAGGTAGTGGTGGAGCGCTGGGAATCGGCGTTGGGGATAAAGTCCTGATGTTGGAGAATGCTATCTATTCGGTTATCTCTCCTGAGGGTTGCGCCTCTATTCTCTGGAGGGACGCAGCAAAAGCTCCCGAAGCTGCTAAGGCACTAAAGTTGACCGCCCGAGATTTGCTGGAGTTGAAAGTGATTGATGAAATCATCGATGAGCCTCTGGGTGGTGCTCATCGGGATATAGGATTTGTGGGGAGCCGACTGGCAGAAAAAATTAAGATATACCTGAGCGAATTTAAGAACTTACCCGTGGAAGAGCTATTGAGAAAAAGATATCAAAAGTTTCGCCTACTGGGTGAATTTGTAGAAGAAGAACCGAGCAGAAAGGAGAAAACTGATATAAAAACTGATATAAAGGAAGAAAAGAAATGAAAAGGATTGCTGTTACGACTGCTGGTGGCGATGCCCCGGGAATGAATGCCTGTCTTAGAGCTGTAGTTCGCTCAGCAATCTATTATGGCCTGGATGTGGTTGGATTTGAAGAAGGGTATTGGGGACTGATTGAAGATAAGAAGAGGAAAATGGATTTGAGGTCGGTCAGCGGAATTATTAGCTGGGGTGGAACGATATTGAAGACGAAAAGGTGTGAAGAGATAAAGACAAAAAAAGGAATAGAAAAAGCGATAAAAGTTTTAAGGAGTAACAAGATTGATGGTTTGATAACCATAGGAGGAGATGGTGCTTTTAGAGGAGGAATGGAACTCTATCAGGCAGGTGGAATACCTCTTGTTGGCATACCAGCAAGCATAGACAATGATATTGCTGGCACAGAAGATACCATAGGTTTCGATACAGCTGTGAATACGGCCTTATGCGCTATTCAGAAAATTCGGGATACCGCTTCTTCCTACGAGAGAATCTTTATTATTGAGGTGATGGGAAGAGAGAGGGGATTTATTGCCCTGACGGTTGGATTGGCCTGCGGGGCTGAGATAATTTTAGTGCCTGAAATAAAATATAATCTGTCCAAGATTTCTCAGCAATTGGAAGAGGGCAAAAAGAGTGGAAAGAAAAGCAGTATTATTGTTATGGCTGAAGGAGCAGGGACCGCTTATGCCATAGCCCATCAGATAAAAGATATTACTGGCTATGAAACTAGAGTGAGTGTGGTCGGTTATATTCAACGTGGTGGTTCCCCCACTGCCCGTAGTGTAAATTTAGCCAATCTTTTTGGACATCAGGCAGTGAAAGTTTTAATGAGAACAAAATCGGCCAAGATGGTGGGATGGGAGAGAGGGAAAGTTGTAGTTCTATCTTTGGACTATTCAGTAAGACATCGAAAAGAGATAGACGAGAATCTTTACAGATTGGCTCAAATATTGGCAATCTGAGGATAGAGGAGGAAGTAGATGCCATTAGTAACGACAAAGGAACTCTTGGAGAAAGCTATGAGAGAGAAGTATGCCGTGGGAGCTTTCAATGCTAACAATATAGAGATGGTACAGGCGATTATCGAAGCGGCAGAGGAAGAGAGTGCTCCAGTGATTCTACAGGCTAGTCAGGGCGCAATTAAATATGCTGGCTTGGAAAATGTCACAGCAATAGTTAAGAACGCTGCGGATATGGCTAAAATTCCGATTGCTCTCCATTTAGACCACGGGACCAATTATGAACAGAATGTCAAGTGTTTGCGCATTGGCTTCACTTCCTTAATGTTCGACGGTTCCAAACTTCCATATGAGGAGAACGTCTCTATTACCAGGAAGGTGGTGGAGATGGGACATGCTGTGGGAGTTCCCGTAGAAGGAGAGATAGGTAAGATTGGGGGGACGGAAGACCATATTACGGTAAGTGAAGTGGAGGCCGATATGACCGAACCTGAGGAAGCTTTGAGGTTCGTCGAAGACACCGGAGTTGACTCACTGGCAGTGGCTGTAGGAAGTGTTCATAGGATGAAGAAAAAAGAGGCTAAGCTCGATCATGAACGGATCAAGAGGATTGCTGAATTGGTAAAGATTCCTCTTGTTTTGCATGGCTCGAGCGGAGTAATGGATGATGAGATGAAAAAGGGCATCAAGGAAGGACTCTGTAAAATCAATGTTGCTACTCAGTTAAATATGGCTTTTGTTGAAGGAATGAGAAAGGCTCTAAATGAGAAGCCGGAAGAGGTGGATCCTCGAAAGATACTTGGCGTGTCGAAAGAATTGCTGAAGAAAGTAGTAAGAGATAGAATAAGGGTTTTTGGATGTTCGGGGAAAGCATAGAGGATAAATTGCACAAATTGAATTTGTGCCTCCAATGTCTTTCGTAGGTACGGTTTCAACCGTGCAATTAAGGGTTGTGGCTACAATGATTTCAAATCTTGAGGTATTATAAATTTGTAATTTGGATTTTGGAATTTGGGATTTGGAATTTTTAAAAGGAGATAAAGTAAATTATTATGAAAATTGGGATATTAACTGGTGGGGGAGATGTGCCAGGTTTAAATCCCGCAATTCGTGGATGTGTGATGCGCGCCATAGATTTCGGCTGGGAGGTAGTGGGAATTAACGAGGGATGGAAAGGATTGATTGAAGGTTTGACCGAACCTCTGGGAATTTCCCAAGTGGAAGATTTAATGGATAAAGGAGGGACGATACTCGGCACTTCCAGGATCAATCCCTATAAGGTGGAGAAGGGCGTGGAAAGATGTTTAGAGAATGTAGGAAGGCTTAAGCTTGAGGCAGTTATAGCCATGGGTGGCGAAGATACTTTGGGAGTAGCCAATAAACTATATAAAGAACACAAGATGAAAGTTGTTGGTGTCCCAAAGACTATGGACAATGACCTTTCGTCCACCGATTATACTTTTGGTTTCGATACCTCAGTTACCCTGGCGATGAATGCTTTGGGAGTTTTGAAAGATACTGGAAAGTCACATAGAAGGATTATGGTTTTAGAGGTAATGGGTAGGTACGCTGGTTGGGTGGCGCTGTTTACAGCCATTGGTGGTGGCGCAGACTGGGTTCTGCTTCCCGAGGAAGAAATAGATATAGATTTGATGTGCGAACATTTGAAAAGAGTTTATGAAAGGAAGAAGGTAGCGACAGTGGTAGTTTCTGAAGGTATCGAAATTCCCAGAAAGAAAATAGGTGAAGAAGAATTGGACCAATTTGGTCATATGCTTTTGAAGGAGAGAGGGGTGGGTGAAGAGATTGCTAAAATTATACAGGATAGACTGGGAATTGATACAAGGGCGAGCGTTATCGGACATATGCAGCGGGGAGGAGCTCCCACTCTATTCGACCGGATGCTGGCAGTGAGGGCCGGTGTAAAAGCAATTGAACTGGTTAAGGAAGGGAAGTTTGGTCAAATGGTTTCGTTACGGGGAACGGAGATGGTGGAGATTAGTTTAGAAGAAGCAGTGGGCAAGTTAAAGACTGTTCCCCGTGAATGGATCGACTTCGCACATACACTCTTTAAGTAGGATATTTAAAAGATAGTTTATTCATCGCTAAGGAATTTCTTGACGCCAAAAAACTTCGGACTCTGTAGGGCGCAAATCAAAACTCCTCGATTTTCTGGTCGGGCACTCTTTAGAGTGCCAATTTGTCACCCTGAAGGGCGACCGACCAGAAGAGTTCGTAGTCACGTTCACTTCGTTCGCTTTAGTTCATCGTTCATAGACTATGAACTACGAACTATGAACTGATTGGTCCTCGTTTTTTGGCTAAAATTCCAAATGCTCTTCTCAAACTATCTTTCAAATTTTAGGGAATGTGGAAAAATGAGAGTCTCATATAATTGGTTAAAGGGGTATGTAGATTTTTCTTTATCTCCTC
>Ga0315282_10001682_pt1 | contig 41474 bp, 38 predicted proteins | sample YL17G07_20_MG_FD_203693 | JGI IMG/M metagenome (GOLD analysis project Ga0315282, IMG submission 203693) | Sediment microbial communities from Yellowstone Lake, YNP, Wyoming, USA - YL17G07_20 | ecosystem: Environmental > Aquatic > Freshwater > Lake > Sediment | place: USA: Wyoming | collected...
TTGCTACACGCTTCTTTTGGACGCCGCCTCGCGGCGGCGCCCTTGCGCTTCGCTATCCCTTCACCTCCATCAGGTTGGGTAGAGGACTCTCACCTCCAAACTGTCAAACATGCTCGGCACACAAGAAAAGCGCCTCCCGCGGGTCATGCGAGAGGCGCTGCGATCAGCGTTTGTATGCGTCAGATGCCGCCGTGGATATCCCACCGGTCCGGATGGCTGGATACGGGACGGACACGCGGCGTGAAGTCACGGGTTTCCCGCTTGCCGTCAACCTCAACCTCCACCCTGCAGGGAAGCTTGTAGGCGCTCGGTCCGTTTTCGGGGGTGAGCACGGGTTCGCCGAGGGACACTATGCGAACGAACGTCTCCTTGCCGAACCATTCTTTCATCTCATACGCGGAGCTTCCCTCATAGATGGCGCCGGCCTTGGCATAGTCCTTATCTATGAGTGCTTGAAAGAAGTTCTTGACGAGTTCCTTAGAGATCTCCACATCGCTCATGCTGCCCTTGGCAAGCCCGACTGTCAGGCTAAGCAGGTCGTTCACATGCACGTCATACGGAATCGTCATTTCCCACGCCGTACTGTCTGCGGTCTTGTCGTAGTCCATGAACCGCTTGATGTAGACAAGCTCCGTCGTTCCACTGCCCGTACTGTAGGTCTCAATCGACTGCAGGAGTTTCGATACGGGATCGATCGTATAAATATCGTACTTATCGGCGGCAGCGCCAAACACGACCTTGAACCGCAATGCCTGGCCGGAAGGCGCCGACTGCGGAGTCATTGATGCTTCGCCCGCAGCCACTTTGGCTTCGAGGCCCTTCAGGGCCATCTGTGAGTCGAAGAAGTACTGTGTAAACGTGTCCTTGAACTCATCCGCGCTCGCTATGAGCAGGCCGTTCTTGGTCTTGAACCACACTGCCACCCTGGCAGGATCCCAGAAGACCACCTTGTGGCCGTCCTCGGTTACCGGGAACTCCATCCGTAGGCGAAGAAGCTTGCCTGCCTCATCGAACTGCGCCCAAAACTCCGCGCGCGTGACAACTGGTTTGCCCGCGTCCTGGAACTCTGCCCAGGCCTTTGCTGCGACTTCGTTTTCCGACCCTTCGGATGGAACTTCTTTCTTGAGCGCCTCTATCGGCACCTGTTCGATCACGTGCATGGTCTTGACGTTTTTTGCCGCTTCAATCGATTGCTCCAGAGCGAATGCCTGTGTCGTGGGGCGGTCCCACAGAAGCACGACCGTTGCGGTTACGAGAATCACTGCGGCTGCGGCAAGAGGCCCGAACCGTCTTGCGTAAACATATATCACGTTTGCTCTCCTCGGGCGCATCGCCCGCTTCGAGATCGTTTCCATTACCCGTGCGTCCAGTGAACCGCCGGTGAATGCTTTGCCGCCTCCGCGAAGCAGCGCGCGCATATCGGCGGCGGCCTTCATTTCCGAACGGCAGTCTGCGCAGGATGCCATGTGCGACTCCATTTCCTGCTTCGCGCGTTCGTCAAGGCAGTCTTCGAGAAATGCGGCGGCGTTGTCTTTGACTTCGCGGCAGTTCATCTGAGCGCCTCCTTACCGTTTTCCTCAGCAGACTTCAGGTTCGCGCGGAGCATTGCGTATGCCCGCGAGAGCCTCTTTGTGACCGTTCCCAGAGGGATACCCAGCCTCTCGGCGGTTTGGGCGCAAGTGAGACCGCCATAGTAGCACAAGAGGATCACGTCCCTGTAGGGTTCGGCCAGACTCGAAACGGCGGTTTCAAGCGCGTGATCGGATACCGCCGTCTCCTTTGCCGGCGACGCCGCGATCGATTCGTCGAGAGCGCCGTGCATGCGTCGGCGCCTCCTCTCCTCTTTCGCAACCCGTTCGGCAATCCCCACAAGCCAGGGGAAGAACGACCCCCGCTTGCGCAGTTTGGCGAGTAAGAAGAAGGCCCGCACAAACGCGTCGTGTGCGACCTCGTCGGCGAATCCGGCATCGTGCAGCCGGCCGGTGAGATACGCGACCAGCGGCGCCTGGTAGCGCGCCACCAGGTCCCTGTACATCTCCGGCCTGCTGTCGAGGCACGCCTCGACAAGCTCGCTGTCCGAATGCGCTTGGGACACCATCCGTCTTTCGCCTCGAGTGATTCGAATCGTCACTTATAGTGACGCGGGGAGTGGTTTTGCGACAGGAAAAACCATGCAAGGACAGCAGGAGATATCGCCCGGCAGCGCAACGTCAGGAGAGCCTTCCGCTCGATTACGCCACTGGCGATATGTCCTCAGTGCTTGATGACGGGGCGTTCCACGGTGACAGTGCGCTCAGCGTGAACCTTGCCATAGAGCTCCAGCGTATCATAGTCCACGCTGACTGTGAACACGGTGCGCCCGCCTTCGAGCTTGATGTCATCCGGTATTCGCCACGAATACCCGCACGTGCCGTCTCAACCGAAGGGCATGACGCCGGACGCGATCTGTTTGCCGGAGGCGTCGGTGATTGTGACAACAGGCGTCAGAGCAGTGGGCGCCTCGCCTTCGGAGCTTGTGCCGTTGGCAAACTTGAAGGTCTGCTTTCGCACGTCGGCGCGGTTATAGATGCTGCGAATCATGATGTCCAGAACCGGATCGATGAGGAAGGCCCTGGTTTCAAGAGTGTCGCCGGGTTTGAGGATGGTGTCCCTGGCTGGACTCGCGAAGACGACCTCGGGCTTGTTCGAAAAGTCCAGGACAAACGGCGCATCCTGCCGAATCTTGACGCCATAGACAACCGCGCGCCCTTGTCTATCCTTCGGGTGACCGTCGGAGTGGTAGTTGTTGGAGACGCTGATCCCCAGCCGGCCGAGTTCCACGCCGACCATGGATAGCGTGTAGTCACCGACAGGCAGTCGGCACTCAGAAATCGACGCCTCTGGGCCGCCATAAACACTCTTCCCGGAACTGTCCCTGATTACGACGAACGTGTCGGTCGACTGGAGCATGCCGCTGAGTTGGAGCTTGTCAACCTTGCGATCGCCGGCGCCAAGCTTGAGAACGCCGAAGTCACCCATGTACTCCTCGACAGTCAGCTTGTCGCCGAGGGGCGTGGTCGAGAACCGGTACAGCTTGCCGTTGAGGAAACGCATGGCGCCGAGAAACTCGTTGCCATACCACGACTCCGGCTCTGTCGGACCGCCGGAAAGAACCACATACGTGAGCGGCCTGTCGAAACGACAGGTTATGGCATACGCCTGAGCAAGAGTGATCTTGTACTTCCAGATGCCGATCTTGATGTCGCCCTGGCGAACAACAGGCGATACGAAGTACAGTTGCCTGTAGCCTGCATCTGAGGCGCCAAGGCGTGGCAGAACGCGGAACGGGCGCACACCTACGCCCTCGCCGTAGTCAAATGGCACATCCAGCCATGAAAAGCAGGTGCTTCTGATACCCTGCCACGATGGAATCGCACCCTTGGGAGGATCAGGCATTGCCGACAGGGGCGCATCATCGGTCAGGTCAGAGTTGCGGTTCAGGTCAAAATAGAGTCGATCGTAGCCTTTGCCAGGGCCTTTCGACTCATCGACCGCGAAATGATATGTGATACCGGATTGAGAATCGTCGAAGCTGCCGTCGAATGCCACCTTGCCGTAGATCGGCGCCGTGGACTCGAAATGCGGATACTTGACGCCCGACTCCGGATCGGCAACGCATTCAGCGGGATGGCCCCTCATGAAAGTGGCATCAGCGCCGAAAGCGGACGCCTCCGCAAGAGGGAATTCGCTGCGCTCAGCGCCGGAAAGCGCCGAGGCCGGCAGCACACAAAGCAAAGCGACGGCTACAGCACCATAAAGCAAGGTCCTGTTGCTCCCCATCTTCATCCCTCTTCGGCTGAGAACTACCACAAGTCGCCACTGATATGATGCCGCAAGAAGGAAGATTTGTCTCTTGTTTTCTGCAGAATCTCACTTCGCCCGAGCCCAACAAGGGACAAGAGGCCACGTTGGTTTGGAGTTTCTTTGACCTGCAGACGGCATCAGGGTAACATTCAGACAGTCTCGCCTGCAGCGGCGAGCCTCTTGCCAACGTGGTCAGCCAGATGAAAGGCGGCGCAACGTGAAACCAATGACGCTTGGACTGCAGCTCTTCACGGTTCGCGAGGAGCTGAAGAAGGACTTCAGGGGCACGCTCGAAGAAGTCGCCAGGATGGGCTACGAGGCGGTCGAGACGGGCCCGGTAGCCGAAATGGAGCCGAAGGAGTACGCGCGGTTCCTCAAATCGATCGGGCTCAAAGCGGCGGGCGTTCACTCCGGCGTGAACGATTTCCTCGACGCGGGCGGCAGGGGCTATGCATACGCGAAGGCGCTTCGCGCGCCCTTTGTGACGGTAAGCGCCATGCACGAGGTTGAGAAGGACTGGAGCGGCACGATAGAGAAGATATCACGCGCCGCGGTCGTGGCGAGGATGAAGGGCTTCCAGTTCACGTATCACAATCACCACACGGAGTTCATAAGATTCGACGGCAAGTACGCCCTCGACATCCTCGCGGAGCGCACGGACCCGAAGCTTGTCCAGCTCGAGCTCGACACGTACTGGATCAAGAGAGGCGGCGAAGATCCGGTGGCGTATATCCGCCGCTACAAGGGGCGCGTGCCGCACATACACCTCAAGGACATGGACCCCGCGGACCTGTCATTCACCGAGGTCGGCAACGGCAACATGGATCTTCCGGCCATCTTCGACGCGGCCGTGTACGCCGGCGCGAAGTGGATCATCGTCGAGCAGGACCGATGGAAAGGCACCGGACTCGAATCCGCGAGGATAAGCATCGAGAACCTGAAAAAGGCGGGACTCGTCTGACCCAAGGCAGGGAACCAGCATGGCAATGGAACACGATGCCGCCCGGCATCTCGGATAAGCCCGATAGCGCCAGCGAGATTGAGGGCTCTATTTCACCGCCTGCGTATGCTGCGGCGCGTGGTATGAGCCGTCAACCGCGGCGGCGCCGGAAGCCCTGCAGCCGGCAACGAACATGAGAGCAGCAAGAACTACCAGTATGATCGACTTCTTCATTGTCAGCCTCCTGAATCGGAAGTAATACGGTAAACTATGGATGCGATCGCGTTCTCGGTTGGTTGCCGCCCTGATTGCCGGGAACACCCGAACTTCTATGGAACCTGCTGATGGAGTATGGGCGAGGAGTGATGCCCAACGCCTATTGACCCGGATGTCTGACAGCCGGCTGCGAAGACGAGTGCCGCGAGCATGAGTACCGCTATCAGCATCTTCATTGTTGTCTCCTTGCGCGGTTGCGCGTCCAGCATTCGATGCCGCGAATGCGTCAGTGAACATGACACCCGCGCAGGAAACGTGTTCCCGGTTTCAGACGGAAGCGCCGCCGGCTACTCGTAACTGCCGAGTTCCTTCGCAAGGCGCACGAACTCGCGGAATTCCTCGAAGCTCACCGATTCTGGCACTGAGTGGTCCGAGGAGATCATGTAGCCGCCGCCCTTCTTCATGGCCGGGATGACGCGGCGCATTTCCGGCCAGAGTTCGTCTGGTTTGTCGAAGAGCACCGCGTTAATGCCGCCGTGAAACGCAAGGCGGTCCCCGAACTCCTTCTTGAGGCCCACAGGCTCCAGGCCCGCCTTCACTTCCACGGGGTTGAGCATATCTATGCCGAGGTCTATGAGGTCCGGGATAAAGGCGCGGATGTTGCCGCAGGAGTGCAGGCGCACCTTGCACCCCTTGGCGTGCGCCCAGTCGGCGGCCCGCTTGTGGAAGGGCTTCAAGAGCGACCGGTACATGTCGAGAGAGAAGAAGGTGCCGTTGCGGTACCCCATGTCGTCGTACCACATAACCTCATCGAACGTATAGCCGGCATCCCATACCATATCGAGAAGCGCGATGTGGACTTCGAGAAAGTGATTGAACACGTCCATCATCCATTCGGGCTGTAGCGCCATCGCCGTAAGCACCCGCTCGGTCCCGATGGTGAACGAATGGGTTATGTCGTAACCGAACCAGAGGGTCGCCGCAATCCAGTGCCCTTCGGCGCGCCACTTAGGATAGTTGGCCGCCAGACGATCCCAATCCACGCGATCGCGCGTCGGTCGCATGCGGGCCTTGGCCAGCCTCCACGTATCGGGATCGACTATGGTGAAATCAAGAAACTCCGGCACGCCCCCCGAATGGCGCCAGTTGCGCATGGTGACGCCCCACGGAGTCGTCCTTGTCACGTAGTCACTTGTTTCCTCAATAATCCTCTCGGGGTACTGGGGGCTGTTGTCCGCGCCGATGGATGACATCCTGTCCAGGTCGAAGTAATCGACGTAGGAAGCGCCTTTTGGCAGCCCCTCTTTCTCCCACCGCTCTATCGTGGAGCTCCAGGGGTAATCGATAACCGGAACGCGGTCCGCCTCGCGGTGCGCGTACATGCGGCTGAGGCGCTCATGAGTGGTCATTTTGGACATCGACGGCTCCTGCTGTCTGGGGTTCGGGCAGTACGTATCTCTTTATAGCGGATCAGCCGGGAATCCGCAATCAGGAAAGCGGCTTTTGCATGGCAGTCGCCGGCTCAGTCTGTACAATTTGGCTCAGGCCCATCAAAGCATCAAAGGAGGTACGCCGTGATCAAGGGATTCGCGCACATTTGCTTTCTCGTCAAGGATCTGGACAAATCAATCGAGTTCTACCAGGGCAAGCTCGGCTTCTCCCATGCGTTCGATTTCATCGATGACAAGGGCAAGCGTTTCGGAGTCTACCTGCACATCAACGGCCGGACGTTTTTCGAAATGTTCGTCGCCGACGCGGTCGCGCCTAAGGAGAAGCAGTCCTACGCGCATATGTGCCTGGAGGTCGATGACATCAATTCCACGGTCAAGGACCTGCGCGCAAAGGGAGTCGAAGTTTCCGATCCGAAAATGGGCTCGGACAATTCCTGGCAGGCGTGGCTCAAGGACCCTGACGGCAATCCGATCGAGCTCCATCACTACACGCCTAAGAGCAAGCAGGGGCCGTTCCTGAAGTAGGTCCTCGGCGAACGACAGGCAAACGTACCTTCGGCCGGAGCAGTGCCCCCTGCGCATGATGACGCCGGAAAAGCTTACTTGTCGGTCGGCTCCTGATCCACCGGCGGTCGCCAATCGTCCGCTTTGGGAGCGGATTTAGGCGCGCCTCCGGCACTCTTGGCGGCCGGGGCGCCTTTCTTGGCGTCAGCGCCCTTCGGTGCTCCCTTGGCTGCCCCTTTCGCCGCGCCCGCAGGCGGCTGCTTTCCGGCAACGGCCGGCTTGCCAGTGGCAGCACCCTTGGCGGCGCCTTTGGCGGCTGCAGTGCCTTTGGCTGCGCCCTTGGCGCCTTTCGCGGCACCTTTGGCCGCCGTGGCCCCCGTAGAATCCATGTTCGGAGCGTTCGCGGCTTTCGCAGGCTCCGGCGCTTTGGGTTCGGGCATCACTTTCGGCATCAGAACCGTGTCGATTTCCTGAATGATGCCACAGTCATACTCCATGTCCTTCTTCGTAATGCTCGCTTCCTCGACGTGAACTACGTACTCTTTGCAGGAAGTGGGGCGCGTATCGCCGTTGAGCATCTTCGCTTCCTTCTGGTACATCAGGTCGACGGTCCGCTGCCTCGTAGGGGCAATCAGCCCCTTGAGCAGCGCCGCCAGCTTGTCCTTATCGGCTATGATCGCGTCCAGTTTGTCCTTGGCCACGCTCTTGAATGCGTCATCGCTTGGGGCGAAAAGCGTGTAGGGGCCGCCCTTCTCGACGGTCTTGAGCATATTGCCTTTCTGAAGAAGCGACGCGAAAGTAGTAAGGTCATTGGCGTTCTTGAGGACCGTCATCAGGTCCTTTCCCGGAACACTCTTTTTGGCTGAAGCGGAGTCGGCGCCGCCGGCAGGAGCACCCTTCTTGGACGCCGAGGACGCACCTTTGGTTGCGGCAGAAGTGCCCTTGGACGCGACGGGCGCGGTTCTTACCCTGGGCGCGGCAGGAGCCGACTTGACTGACCTGGCGGCCGCCCTGGTGGATGCGCCGGCTCTGGCACCTGGTCCTTTGCCTTGGGCAGCATAGACCGACGAAGCAGCCAGGAACATGACCGCAATTGATAGGGCGAACATGGCTTTCATTCGATGTCTCCCTGCTTGACACGATTCCCACGGGCATTGACGGCGCTTGAACTGCAACAATCCATCACAAGCGCGTTTCAGGCGCCGACACCCGCTACGATCTGCGCGCTGACGACCGCACGACTATATTATCGGCAGAAGCGGACCAATCTCAAGCACCGCGCGCAACCGGTATCTTACCGCTCGCACAGATGGCCGGTAAAGGAAAATCGCTTGGGCAATCCTTTTCAGGCAGGTCTGGTGCCGGTCGGCGCCTGCTCGGAGGTATAAGGCTTCTCGTCCAGCCAGACGTCATGCGGGCGGCAGGTCATGGCAAGGAAACGCAGCGTCCAGAGCGCCGAAAGGCCCAGAACAGCGTACACTATGCGCGTGGCCAGCGTGTCGGACCCCCCGAAGATCGCCGCAATGAGATTATATTGAAGAGCCCCAATGAGGCCCCAATTCATGCCGCCGAGTACGGTTACGAGGAGCGCAAAATTATCAAGACCTCTGACCATAGTCTCTCCTCCTGAGAACGCCTGCGTATGTATGACCGCCCGGTTCTCCCGCCAATGACGACCCCCCCGCTTCAGGAGCGGTTCCCTGAGAACGCTCCCCATGCGGCACTTCGTCTGAATATCAACCTAACATCTATGCCAGTAACGGGTTATGATCTCTGGCCCTTACCTGTGGATCGTTCACGGCGCAGGCGATGATATGTATCGAGCGCGGCCGGAAATGGTCTCAGAGCGCGTTCGAAAATGCCGAGAGAGTAGGCGATAGTCATGCCGTAATTGGAAATCGGCACGCCGGCCTGGCGGGCGCGAAGCATGCGCGACAGCATCTCGCGGCGGTTCCACATGCAGGCACCGCAGTGGACGATGAGCCTGTAGGGGCTCAAGTCCGCCGGATAATCGTGCCCTTGGACGGCTGTGAATTCAAGCCTGCCGCCGACGTACTGCTGGAGCCAGCGCGGAATCTTGACCCGCCCGATGTCCTCGCCTATGGGGTGGTGAGAACATGCCTCAGCGATGAGTACGCGATCGCCTGGTCGAAGGTCCTCGATAGCGAGCGCGCCGCGGACAAATTCGTTAAGATCGCCCTTGAAACGGGCGAAAAGGATCGAAAAGGACGTCAGCGGTATCTCTTCAGGCGTGTCCCCCGCTGCCTTGAGGAACCCCTGGGAGTCGGTGACCACGAGTGCGGGTGGCCGCTTGAGGCGGTCGAGCGCATCGCGGAGCTCTCGCTCTTTGGCAACCATGCAGTAAGCGTCAACGTCGAGGATGTCGCGGATCGCCTGAACCTGTGGCAGGATGAGTCGCCCTTTCGGCGCCTCAAGGTCGATGGGCACGACAAGCATCACAAGCTCACCTGCCGGCACAAGGTCGCCGAGGATGGAAGGGGCATTGATGAAGTCCTCAGGGGCGGACTTGATGAGCGCCTCGCGGATGTCGAGGATGCCTTCGCCGCGGGTAGCAACGGTCTTTGCAAACGGAATCCTGGCGCTTTGCAGCTTCGCCGCCGCGGCGGCGTCGGGCCCGGCGAGGTCGGTCTTGTTGAAAACGACGATCACCGGGGCCTTGCGGGTCCGAAGCTCGGAGAGGATCCCCTCTTCGAACTCCCCCCACTCGTCGGCTTGGGCGACAAGAAGCGCGACGTCCGTGCGGTCGAAGACGCTTCTCGTGCGTTCCACGCGCAGGGAGCCCAGCGCGCCAGCATCGTCGATTCCAGCGGTATCGATGAAGAGCACAGGGCCGATGGGCAGAAGCTCCATCGGCTTTTCGACGGGATCCGTTGTAGTGCCGGCCACGTCGGAGACGATGGAAACGTATTGCCGCGTAAGGGCGTTAAGTATAGAGGACTTGCCGACGTTGCGCCGGCCGAAGATCCCTATGTGAAGGCGCATGCCTTTTGGCGTGCTTCTCATGCTGTGTGTCGTCCCTGAATCAATGGTTGCCCTGGTCACCGCTGCCTAAGCATCTTGGGATGCACCGTTGAGCATCAACTGCATATATACGACGTCGAGCCACATATCGAACTTGCTGCCCACCTCGCGAAGGTGCGCAACCTTGCTAAATCCCATCTTCTCGTGAAGGACGATGCTGGGCTTCTGATCGGCGGATATGCTCGCGATGATCGTGTGATGGCCGCCTGAACATGCGCGGTCGATAAGCTCTGCGAGCAGCGCGCGGCCTACGCCCCTTCGGTGCATGTCTATACGGACGTATACGGAATCCTCGACCGTGTGCCGATAGGCGCACCGCGAATGGAAATGAGACAGCGCGCCCCACCCGACGACTTCGCCGTCAATCTCCGCCACGATCACGGGATGCTTCTCGTCGTGCGACGCGAACCACGCCGCCCGGTCGAAATCCGTCTCCGGCTGCGTCTGATACGTGCACGTGCAATTCAGGACGTAGTAGTTGTAGATGCGGTTGATGTCGTCGAGATCGTCCTGGGCTGCAAGGCGAACGGATGCTTCCGCCATCTTCACTCTCCTTTGGGCGCCCCATCCGGCGAACCGAGCCTCATAACGTTCTCCGGTGAAATGAGGCGGTCGAACTGCTCCGCCGTGAGGATCCCCGTTTCGATGACGACCTCCCGAACGCTCCTTTGTTCCCTTCGGGCAGCCTCGGCGATCTCTTCAGCGGCTTTGTAGCCGATCTCGCCGACAAGCGAGGTGACGCTGGCGGTGGCGTTAAGGACGTTTCGCCGGCAGCGCTCCTCGTCGGCTTGCAGTCCCTCTACGCAGAACCGCGCAAGGATGCTGCAGGCGCCTGTCAGAAGGTCGAGGCTCGACAGGAGCGCGTCTGCAACAAGCGGCAGGAAGGGATTGAGCTCCAGGCTCCCCATCGAAACCGCCTGCGCGATTGCCTGATCGTTCGCCATAACAACCATCGCGGCCTGCGACACGGCCTCCGGGATGACGGGGTTGACCTTGCCAGGCATGATCGACGACCCCGCCTGCCGGGGCGGGATGCGTATCTCGCCCACCCCTGCGTCCGGCCCCGACGAAAGGAGTCTCAAGTCGCCGGATACCTTGAGGAGGTTGGACGCGCACGCCTTGAGGATGCCGCTCACCTCCACGAAGACGTCCGCGTTCTGCGTCGCCTCTACGAGGTTCTCGGCGCGGGCGAGGCCGAACTTAGTTATGTCGCGAAGGTGCTCCACCGCGCGAAAGATGAACTGCCTCGGCGCGCCGAGGCCGGTGCCCACGGCCGTGCCGCCGAGATTGACGACGCGCAGGCGCTCTTCGCATTTGTATATCCGCCAGCGGTCCCGGCCGAACGCCTCCGCGTATGCCGCCATCTCGCGGCCGAGCGTGATGAGCACCGCGTCCTGATACTCCGTACGGCCGACCTTGACGACATGGGCGAAAGCTTTCTCCCTGTTCTGAAACTCTTCCAGGAGCCGGACAACCTCGCGCTCCAGCGCGCGGAGCATCTGGATCGCCGCAACCTTGAGCGCTGTGGGATAGGTGTCGTTGGTCGACTGGTGGAGGTTAAGGTCGCCCAGCGGGCTCACTGTCGCGTAATCGCCGAGAGGCCGGCCGAGTATCTGCAGCGCGCGGTTGGCGAGGACCTCGTTGACGTTCATGTTGGTCGACGTGCCGGCTCCGCCCTGAAGGGGGTCGACGACGATGTGCCTGTCGAGAAGCCCCTCCATCATCTCCGCGCAGGAGGCCTCGATAGCCGCGGCCTTTCGCTCGTCGAGAAAGCCCAGCTCGCGATTCGTGCGGGCGCAGGCGAGCTTAACCGCGCCGTAGGCGTGGATGAGCCAGGGGTGCACCGGGCGATGAGCTAATGGGAAGTTCTCGACGGCGCGGCGCGTATAGATGCCGTACAGCGCGCCCGCGGGGACGTCGAGCTCGCCAAGCAGGTCCCGTTCTCTGCGATACTCTGTCATGCCGGCAGCCCGTGCCAGGGGTCAGAAACACACGTCGCGCTCGCCGTTACGGATGCGTTCAAGCTTTTCCTTTACGAGCGCCTTCATCTTCTCGTAGCCAAGTTTCTCTATTTCAGCAGCTATGAGCCTCTCGCCCGCAGCGCGCGTCTCGTTCGAGGCGTAATCGACGAGGTACTCCTCAAGCGTCGCAAGTGCATTTGGCGTGCAGTAGCGCTTAATAAACCCCGGTATCGCGAACTCCATGAAGTGCTCGCCCGTTCGCCCCAATCTGTAGCACGAAGTGCAGAAGCTCGGGATATTCCCGTCCTCCATGAGCTCGCGCATCACCATATCGAGCGGCCGGATGTCGCCGAGCTCGAATTGCTCGCGTTCCATGACCTGCGCATCGCCCGCCTCAGTATACCCGCCGATCTCTATACGGGAGCCCGCGTCGATCTGGGAGACACCAAACGACATGACCTCCCGCCTGAGCGAGCCCGGCTCACGTGCGGTGAGAATGAGTCCCGTGTACGGCACAGAGAGCCGCAGTATCGCAATAAGGCGTTTGAAGTCGTAATCCGAGACAAAGTGCCTCGCCTCGAACTTCGCCCCTGACGCGGGCCTCAAGCGCGGGAAGCTGATCGTGTGCGGCCCCACGCCATAACGCCCCTGGAGGTAGTTGGCGTGAGCAACAAGGCCCAGCACCTCGAACCGCCAGTCATAAAGCCCGAAGAGAGCCCCTATGCCGACGTCGTCGCACCCGGCCTCCATCGCGCGGCTGACGCCGTCGAGCCGCCAGAGGTAATCGCCCTTTCGGGTGCCGCCCGGATGCATGCGCGCATATGCGCCGTGGTGGTACGTTTCCTGGAAGATCTGGTACGTCCCGATGCCGGCGGCTTTGACCTTGCGATAGCCTGCGTCATCGAGCGGCGGGGCGTTGATGTTGACGCGCCGTATCTCCCCGCGGTCCACGCGCGTGTCGTAGACGGTACGGACCGACTGGGCGATGAAGTCCGCGTCGTAGAGCGGATGTTCCCCGAAGACAAGGATAAGCCTCTTGTGGCCGACGCGCTCCAGCGCCTCCACCTGGCTCACGATTTCCTTCATATCGAGCGTGCGGCGGACTGCGGCGGTGTTGGACCGGCGGAAGCCGCAGTAGAGGCAGTCGTTAACGCACTTGTTGCCGATGTAGAGCGGCGCGAACAGAACTATGCGATTGCCGTAAACTGCGCGCTTGAGCTCGCGCGCCCCTTCGAATATCTCCTCGATAAGATCCTCGTCCGTCGCGGCGATAAGCGCGGCCGTTTCCTCAATTGAGAGAGCGGTCTTGGAGAGCGCCTTCGCGATAATGTCGCGCACGCGCGACGCGTCGCCACGCGTATCCGCAACAAGGTCCGTCAACCGCCCGTCATCGACAAAATCAAAGGCGTCTTCGCTCAAAGTCATCTCGGCAAGTGTCATCTCAGTTGCTCTCCACCCGCCTGCGCCGCAGTGCGCGTATTCGCGCCCCTGCGGTTGCGGGAATCTCCGCGCCCGGCCCCTACCCTTCTGCCGACGGAAGCGATACGGCTCTTGATGCACGCGCCGCAGTCGTCGGCCGTCTCGTAGAGGCAGGCCTTCGCGGGATAGATCTCATACATTGCGCGATACTTCACAGGAGTAAGATTCGGCATAATGACGTTCGCGCCGCGCTGCAGGCCGAGCTCGCGGCCGGACGCCTTGTTGAGCGTAGCAAGGGCGGTCGTACTCGGGATGTTGGCGCGCGGACAGGCTATCCGCGCGAGCGCGACGACCTTGTAGGTCATGAGCTCAGTCGCCGGCGCTTGGCGTTCATCGCCCACCCCGTACCCATCAAGAGCGCGGCCGAGGGGAGTTGCCGGGTGAGAAATGTAGGGGCCCACGCCGATCATGTCGAGGTCGAAGTCCTTGAAAGCCTCGATATCGTCCGCAAGGTCCTCATACGTCTGCCCCGGAATCCCTATCATCACGCCGCTGCCTACCTCGTAGCCGAGGCGCTTCAGGAGCCTCAGAACGGCGAATCGGTCCGACCGCCGGCCGGACAGGTCGGGGTGGATGCGGCGATAGAGCTCAGGGTTCGACGTCTCGAAGCGCAGGAGATATCTGTCCGCTCCCGCTTCGCGCCACGCGGCAAGGTCTTCCGCGGGCCTCTCGCCAAGAGAAAGCGTCACAGCGAGAGCGGTCTGGGATTTCACCCGCCGGACCAGACTCGACATCCAATCCCTCGTGATGCCGTAATCCTCGCCCGCCTGAAGAACGACCGTGCCAAAGCCCGGTTCCTTCGCCTTGTGCGCGGCTTCGAGAATCTCGTCGGCCGTCATGCGGTAGCGCGGCAGATCAGCGTTGTCGGCGTTTATCCCGCAGTACGCGCAACGCCGCACGCAGCAGTTGGATATCTCGACAAGACCCCGGAGGTGGACTTCATCGCCGACGTTCTCGCGCCTCGCGTCATCGGCGAAGCGCCAGAGTTCCGCCAGACGGCCGCTGTCGGTCTCCAAGAGCCAGTTGAGTATTTCGCTGTGTGTCATCGGTGCCAACCTAACTGCTAACTTGAGGCGCCTCTTTGAGGGTGACGGTGAAGACGCTGCCCTTGTCCGGTTCGGACTTGACGGTCGCGTCGCCGCCGTAGAGGACTGCGAGCTTCTTTACGATGGAGAGACCGAGGCCGCTTCCGAGGATGCTACGGGTTTTCTCGTTCTTGATCCTGACAAAATCGCTGAACAGCCTGGAGGCCTCTTCGGCGGTCATTCCGATGCCGGTGTCGGCGACCGAGATAGTGACGTTTTCGGCACTTCTGGACACTTTGACGTCGACGCGGCCGTTGTCGCGGTTGTACTTGACGGCATTTGAGATGAGATTGTTCAGAATGATGTCGATCTCCCCGCGGTCGGCGTTCATGACAAACGGCCCGCCGGCATGAAGAGCGATCTCGATGCCGCGCTCTTTTGCCTGCGGCACGGCGGTATCTATGGCGGCTTTCGCCACCTCGCGCACGTCTACCTCTGTGAACTCCCGGCGCTTCTGGCCGGACTCGACGCGGGTCAGATCCAGAAGGTCAGTGATCATCTTCCGCATGTACTCGGCGCGGATGAGGCTTCGATCGAGCATGTGATCGTACACCTTCGGATCCTCGCCCGCCGCGCGATCCCTGACTATGTGCAGATAACCCTCTATCGCCGCAAGCGGCGCCTTGAGCTCGTGCGCAAGGACGCTGATGAACTGGAAGCGCACCTGGCGCTTCTCCTGCGCAAGCCTTCTTGCCTGCCGGGCGAGGATGAGGCTTTCGGATGCCTTGCGAACCGCGTTTTTGAGTTCTTCCGGCGTGAAGGGCTTCGCAAGAAAATCATACGCCCCGTGTTTGATTGCGCTGACGGCGGTCTCAAGCGAAGCGTAGGCAGTGATCATAATAACCGCCATGTCGGCTTCGCCGCCGACTACCCTGTCGAGCGTTTCGAGGCCGCTTATCCCCGGAAGTTTGTGGTCGAGAAGGAGTATGTCCGGCCGCGCGCCGCTGATAAGCTCGAGGGCCTGCTCGCCCGTCTCGGCTGTGTTGACGTTGAATGCGACGTCGCCGTTTATGTCGGGGAGGCTGAAGCGGTAATCGCGCAGGGCGCGACCGACCCCCGTGCGCATCCCCGGCTCGTCGTCGACGACAAGAACCTTCAGAGTGTCCACGCTACTTCCCTTTCAAGATCGCTTCCGCGCGATCCGCAAGCGCCGACGGCTGCATGGGCTTGTCCACAAACTCCAGCACCGGCAGCCACGTCTCGTGCGGCTCAAATCTGAACGGCACGCCGGTCGCCGAGTGGATCCCCGACAGGATCACCATCGGCATCGCCGGAAACGCCTCGTGCATTTCGCGGGCAAGGTCAAAGCCGGCCGTGTCTGATTCCATCATGACGTCGATCACCGCGAGATCGGGCGCTTCGGTCTTGAGCGTCTTTCTCGCCTCGGCTGCGGAGTACGCGCACAGCACGCGATGGCCCCTGTGCGTCAGCACTGCCTGGTACATCTCGACGAGGTCGACGTCGTCGTCAACCAATAGTATCGTCGCCAGCGTCCGCCTCCTTGAGAAGGCTCTCGGCCTTCTCGTCCGCGCGCGGCAGAGTGACCGTAAAGGTCGTGCCGGTCGCACCGGCCGCGGCATCGGCGTTCGACTTCACGCTTATGTCGCCGCGATGCATCTTCACTATTCCGTAGGTAACCGCAAGCCCAAGGCCGGTGCCCTTGCCGATCTGCTTGGTCGTGAAGAACGGCTCGAATATCTTCCGCAGGTTCTCTTTCGGGATGCCGACTCCCGTATCGGCCACCGTGATCTTCACGTTGTTGACGTCGCCCGTCGTGCCGATTGTGAGCGCACCCCCTTGCGGCATCGCGGCGAAGGCGTTCGAAACGAGGTTCGTCAGTACCTGTATTATCTGGTCCCGGTCGATCTCCGCCAGCGGGTCGTCGGTGTTGCTCTCGAACCGCACAACGACGTTGTCCGGTATCTGAATCGACTTCAGGGCGCCCCTCACCAGTTCGTTGACGTCAGTTTCCTGAAGAACCACTTTGTTCTGCCGCGCGAAGTGGAGAAGCCCCGCGACAATCTTCTTGCACCGGTCCGCCTGCTCCGCGATCAGCGTCAGGTCCTCGCAGAGCCTGGGATCCTCGCGCCGGCCGTCGAGCAGGAGATGAGAATACATGAGCACCACGCCGAGAGGGTTATTGACCTCGTGCGCGATGCCGGCGGCGAGCTGCCCCATGCTCGCAAGCTTCTCGGATTGCATTAGCGCCGCCTGCGCCGTCGCAAGCTGCTCGCTCGATACCGCCAGCTCCTTCACAGTCTTCTTCAATTGATCTATCGTATATGGCAGACACATCTCGCTTTCCGCGAGCCCCTTGCATATCGCGACCGCGTGTTCGCGGCACGTGTCGTACCCGCAGGCACCGCAGTTGAGCTCGTCCTCGGGCCAGAATTTCCCCATCTTCGCGAGGACGAACGCCACGTCGTCCTCATATGGCATGGGCGCGCGCTGGTCGTTCCTGATGAACCCCCGGCTGAGGTCGAGGTCCGAAAATCGCGCCACGTGCCCTTCCCACTTGGCGCGGTCGAAGGTGGCGAGACGATTGCGCACGTAGCGGCTCACCCGCGAGCGCCTGCCGTAAAGCGGCGTAGTGGAGCTCATCCCCGCGCCCATTATGCAGCCGTTGCAGCAGAGGATCTCAAGGAGCCTCGAATCGATGGTGCCGTCTTCGAATTCCCTGATCGCCTCCACAAACCCCGTGCGTCCTTCGGCTGCCACAACCTGCCCCGCGATGAGCCCCTCGTCGATCTTCGCGGCCTCGAGCATTCCATGGCTCACCGGGAAAAGGCCCGCCATGCCGGCGATGGGTTCGTCGAATTCCGAAGCCTCAACCGAATCGGCCGTGATGCCGGCCGCTGTCAGCATCTCGCGCAGCTCCACGAACGTAAGCGCCGCGTCGAGCTCGCCTGGAATCGCCTCGTTTCGCACTTCGCCCTTCTTGGCGATGCAGGGACCAATGAAGACGACTTTGAGGTCGGCGCCGTGAAGCTTCTTCAAGACGCGCGACGTGGCCACCATCGGAGAGACGATTGGAGCAAGAGAATCCGCAAGCGCCGGATAGTAACGCTCCACGTAACCGACTATCGCGGGGCACGTGGTTGCGATGAAGCGCTTGTCCGGGGCCGACGCAAGAAGCTTGCGATATGCGGCGGCGACAAGGTCCGCGCCAAAGGCGACCTCGTTCACGTACGTGAAGCCCAGTTTGCGCACCATCGCGACGAGGCGCCGGTAGTCGACGTCCTCGAACTCGGCGGGAAAGCTCGGCGCAAGGCAGGCGGCTACGGCGCAGCCGCTTTTGAGAAGCGCTTCAACGTCGTCGACACCCCGCAAAACGAGCTTTGCGTGCTGGCTGCACATGCGGACGCAGTTGCCGCAGCCGATGCAGCGTTCAGGAATGACCTCCGCCTGCCCTTCGGCGATGCGAATGGCCTTTGCGGGGCATTCGCGGACGCACGTATAGCAGACACGACACCGCTCTTTTATCGTGGTTACAAGAGTAACGGGCTGCATATCAAGCCCTCCACACCCGCCCGTCCCGACCAGGGACAGTCACCTATTTCCATTTCCGACAATCTCGGGAAATAGGTGACTGTCCCTATTTTGTCAGCGCCGGGACAGGCGCGAAAGACTCGTCAGGCGCTCGCCTTCGCGGCGGGCCGGGCAAGAAGCCGCTGGATCTCCGCCTTGAGGCGTTCCGGGCGAACGGGCTTGTCGAGGACCGCATCCGCCTTGACCCACGACTGCTCTTCGCTCGACTGCGGCACAAAGCCGAGCCCGGTAGCCGCCTTCACGGAAGTCAGAATGATGATCGGCAGGCTTGGGAAGAGGCGCTTGAGCTCGTAGGAAAGAACGAACCCCGCGTCCTGCGTCTCCATCATAAGGTCCACGACGGCGAGGTCCGGCTTGCCGCCGAGAACGGTCTCCTCAGCCTCCGCCTGGCTGTTGGCCACGGTTACGGCGTAACCCGCCTGCTTGAGCACAAGCTCCAACTGGCTCGTCAGGTCCGGATCGTCGTCCACAACAAGGATTCTTTTTGCATCGCTCATGAGGGCTCCTTGCATTAAACCGGCACTTCGCGCCGGTGATAGTGCGTGTGCAGCAGATGATGGCTCTTTTCGCCAAGGGGCTTCCCGAGAAACTCCTCGTACAGACGCTGCACGGACTTGTTCTTGTGCGACACGCGGACCGCTTCATCGCGGTCGATTGTATACAGGGCTTGCATGCGCGCGCGAACCGCGTCGAGGTTCGCGTGTAGAGGCTGGCCGCCGCCGTTGATGCAGCCGCCGGGGCAGGTCATGACCTCGATGAAATGGAGGTCCTTCCTGCCCGCGCGTATCTCCTCCAGAAGCGCCCGCGCGTTGCCGAGGCCGCTCACCACCGCGGCGCCGACTTCGAGGTCGCCTATCTTCGCGCGCACTTCCTTGACGCCTTTGAGGCCGCGAAGCGGCTGGATCTTGAGGTCAGCAAGCTCTTTGCCCGTGAGGAGGAAGTGCGCCGTACGTACCGCCGCCTCCATCACGCCGCCCGATGCGCCGAATATCTTGCCGGCCGTCGTGCGCTCGCCGAATGGATTATCCGGGCTCTCCGGCTCGAGCGTGTCGAGGTCGATCCCGAACATCCTGATAAGCTCGCCCAGCTCGCGCGTCGTAAGGACGTAGTCCACGTCGGGGACGTAATCGCGCGCCATCTCCTCGCGCCCGCACTCGAACTTCTTCGCGGTGCAGGGCATGATCGAGACGCTCACGACGTCCGCCGGGTTGAGGCCCTCGCGCTGCGCCCAGAAGTTCTTTATGATCGCGCCCATCATCTGCTGCGGGCTCTTGCACGTCGAGACGTTCGGGATGAACTCAGGATAGAAAGTCTCGACGTATTTGATCCAACCCGGCGAGCAGCTTGTAAGCATCGGAAGCACGCCGCCCGTCGCTACGCGCTGCGCCAACTCCGTCGCCTCCTCCATGATCGTGAGGTCCGCCGTGAACGACGTATCGAACACGCGCCTGAACCCTATCCTGCGAAGCGCCGCGACCATCTTGCCGTCGACGTCCTTGCCCGGCTTCTGGTTGAACTCCTCGGCGATAGTGACCGATACCGCCGGCGCGTGCTGGACCACAACGGTTTTGGTCGGGTCGGAAAGCGCCCTTACGACCTCGGTGAGGTACGAATGCTCGCTCAACGCGCCTGTCGGGCACACGAGTACGCACTGGCCGCAGTTGACGCAGCTCGACACGTTGAGCCCGGAGTTGAACGCCGTGCCGACCATCGTCTTCGCGCCGCGTCCGAGGAAGTCTATCGCCGCCACGCCCTGGATCTCCTCGCAGACCCGGACGCACTTGCCGCAGAGAAGGCACTTGTCCGGATCGCGGATGATCGAGGGGCTCGAAACGTCCATCTCGCGCTGGTTCCTGGCGCCCTGGTAGTGCCGCTGCCTGACGCCGAGATCCTGCGCGAAACCCTGCAGGTCGCATTTGCCGCTGCGCGGGCAATAGAGGCAGTCGTCGGGATGATTGCTCAGAAGGAGTTCCACGATCATCTTTCGCGCCGCAAGCACTCTCGGCGAGTGCGTCCTGATCTTCATCCCCGCCGCTACGGGGAAAGAGCATGATGGGATAAGCGCCGGATTTCCCTCGACCTCAACCACGCACATACGGCATGCGCCGCTCGGCGCGAGGCCTTCCAGATAGCAGAGCGTCGGGATGCTCAGCCCCGCGCGCTTGCAGGCGCTCAGTATCGTCTCGCCGTCTTCGGCGGTGATTGCCTTATTGTTGACTTCGATATTCATCGATCTTTATCTCCAAAGAACGCTTAAGGGGCCTCTCTATACAGGTTGAGTGAAGTCCAGGTCGCAGCGCAGGCATCGTTTCGCTTCGCACCTCGCGTGCTCCTCCGAGATGCACAGCTCCACTTCGGCAAAGCTGCCCTTGCGCTTTGCCACCGGCAGATGCGGTGAAGTCACTCTCGCGACTTCCTCGCCTTCCTCTTCCTGGGCTTCGACCGGCTCGATGTAGAAGCTCGGCAGCTTCACCTTCGGCAGCGACTTGAGGAGCTTGCCGCTTACGTAGTTGCGGATCATCGCCGCGGCGTTCTTGCCCGCCGCTATCGCGCCGATAACCGTGCTCGGACCGGTGACCACGTCGCCGCCCGCGAAGACCCCCGGCCGGCTCGTGGCATAGGACTCGCCGTCCGCGGCGATGCCGCCCCACTTCGTGACCTTGAGACCTTCGACGCCTGAGAGGTCGGGCTGCTCGCTGATCGCGACGATGAGCGTATCGAGCTCCATCTTGAACTCCGAGCTCGGGATCGGCACCGGGCGGCGGCGTCCGGAAGCGTCCGGCTCGCCCAACTCGTTGCGGATGAACCTCACGCCGGTAAGCTTCCCGCTCTTGTGAAGCACCTCGACCGGCGCCACGAGTGTGTCGAGGGTGATGCCCTCCGCGAGGCCCGCTTCGATCTCTTCGGCATAGGCCGGCATCTCATCGCGAGTGCGGCGATACAGGATCGTCACCGACTCGACGCCCGGCTGGCGGAAGGCTACGCGCGCGGCGTCCATCGCGGAGTTGCCTCCGCCGACGACCCCGACTCTGCCCCTGGCAAGAGGCTTGCCGTGCAGGTTGTGGCTCTTGAGGAACTGTATTCCCTGGAAGAGCCCCTCTTTCACGTCGTCCTCGCCCTTGGCGTCAAGCTTGCGGCTCTGGTGAGACCCGAGCGCGAGGTACACGGCCTTGTAACCGTCTTTGCCGAGGAGGCTGTCTATCGTAAAGTCGCGCCCGAGCGCCATGTTGCACCTGAGCTCCACGTTCTTGTTGAGAAGCGCCCCTATCTCAAGCTCCAGGGGCTTTCTCGGCAGCCTGTACTCCGGAATAGCCTGCAGGAGCATGCCGCCGGCCTTGGCTTCCTTCTCGAAAACCGTGACGCGGCAACCCATCGCGCCGAGGTAATGCGCGGCCGAGAGGCCCGAGGGGCCGGCGCCGATAACTGCAATCTTCGGCGCGTCCGCCTTCGCGGGCTTGATGTCTTCCATGTAAGTCTTCGGATCGACGTTGTCGACCACGAATCGCTTGAGCGATCTCACCGCGATCGGCTCGCCGCCCGTGGCTCCCGCGCGGCACATCGTCTCGCACGGGTGATGGCACACGCGAGCGCAGGCCGACGGGAAGGGGTTCGCCTTGCGAATCACGCGGTAAGCGTCCTTGTAGTCGCCGTGAGCGACGTGCGCCACGTAGCGCCAGACCTCGGTGCCCACCGGGCACGTATTCTGGCACGGCGCGCCCACGAGCTCCTTGCAGGCTCCCGCCGGGCAGCGGCGCTCGAAGATGTGCGCCTCGTACTCGTCGCGGAACCACTTCAGCGTCGACAGCACCGGGTTCGGCGCCGTCTGGCCGAGCCCGCACAGGCTCGTAGCGCTTATCATCTCCGCGAGGTTCTTGAGGTACATGATCCCCTGGAGCCTCAGAAGCGCGTCAAGCCCGTTCTCCTTGTGCCGCGGCCGCGTGATGGCCTGGAGGATTTCCAGCATCCTGCGCGTGCCCTCGCGGCACGGGATGCACTTGCCGCAGCTTTCCGACTGTACGAACTCCATGAAGAACTTCGCGAAGTCGACCATGCAGGTCGTCTCGTCAACGACGACGAGCCCGCCTGATCCCATGATCGTGCCGAACTTCTTCAAGGCTTCGTAATCCGTCGGTATGTCCATCTGCGACTCGGGAACGCATCCGCCCGACGGACCGCCGATCTGGACGGCCTTGCATTTCTTCCCGCCGGGGATGCCGCCGCCGATGTCGAACACAACCTGGCGTAGCGTCGTGCCCATCGGGATCTCGACGAGGCCGGTGAGCTTGACCATGCCCGAGAGGGCGAAGACCTTGGTGCCCTTGCTCGTGGCCGCGCCCATTGACGCGTACCACTCGGCGCCGCGCTCCATGATGAGCGGCAGGTTGGCGAGCGTCTCGACGTTGTTGATCACTGTCGGCCTGCCGAAAAGCCCCACGTTCGCGGGGTACGGCGGCCTCGGACGCGGCATTCCGCGCTTGCCTTCGATGCTGTGCATGAGCGCCGTTTCCTCGCCGCATACGAAAGCGCCCGCGCCCATTTTGATTACGATTTCGAGGTCGAACCCGCTGTCGAGGATGTTGCGGCCGATGAGCCCGTACGCGCGCGCCTTGGCAATAGCCTCGGTCAGGCGCTGCACCGCTATCGGATACTCCGCGCGGATGTAGATATATGCCTTCGTCGCGCCGATGGCATACGCCGCTATGCCCATGCCCTCGATGAGACGATGGGGATCGCTCTCGCCGACCGCGCGGTCCATGAACGCGCCCGGATCGCCTTCGTCCGCGTTGCAGATGAGATACTTCTGCTCGGACTGCGCCTTGCGGGCGAACTTCCACTTCCTGCCCGTCGGGAAGCCGCCGCCGCCCCTCCCGCGCAGCCCGGACAGCTCTACGATATCGCATATCTCGTCGGGCGTGTGGGCCCTGAGCGCTTTGGCAAGCGAAGAGTAACCGCCGCGCGCGATGTACTCGTCGATGTTCGTGGGGTCCGTGACGCCGCTTGCGGCAAGAACCACGCGGCGCTGGCGGACGAAGAACGGATGCTCGTCCAGATAAGCCACTCCGGCCCATGCCTCGTTCTTCTCATCGCGGAACTGTCCGAGGACCATGCCAGCCGGAACGGTCTTCTTTTTCATGACCGCGTCGAGGAGGCTCGCGACGTTCTCGGCCGTCACGTTGCCGAAGCTTACTCGCGCCTTGCCGGGCAACTGCACGTCCACAATCGGCTCCTCGGCGCAAAGGCCGATGCACCCGACCTCGATCACGTCTGCGTTGGACTTGTTCTCGACAAGCCACGCGCGAATCGCGGTCAGCGTCTTGCCCGCGCCTGCGCCAAGGCCGCACGTCCCGGCCCCGATATAGATGACGGGCTTTTCGATTTTCTCTCGGCGCAACGTAGCGAGAAGCGCATCATACGCCTGCGGGCCTGCGGCCTTCGCCGCGGCAAACGGACCGGCCTTGATCCCGTCAAGGAGTTCAGCGACCGGCTTTGAAGGGACTTCCCAGCATCTCCCTCCTGCGGTGTTCTCAGTTGCATCGGTGTTAGGCATATTGGGACTCTTTCTCTTTGCACTCGGCGATGATCCTTGCCAGTTTCTTGGGGGTTACCTTCGCGTAAAACTCACCGTTGACGTTTACCACCGGCGCCAGGCCGCACGCGCCCATGCAAGCCACTACTTCCAGGCTGAACATTCTGTCGCGGCTGGTCTGTCCCGGCTTCAGATTGAGAACCTTCATTGCCGTTTCCAGGTTCTTGAGCGATCCCTTCACGTGGCAGGCCGTCCCGCGGCAGACCATGAAGTGGTACTTGCCCTTGGGCTGGAAGCGGAACTGGTTGTAGAACGTCGCCACGCCGTAGATCTTCGAGGCAGGCAACCCCAGGTGCTTGCCGATGCGGAGTATCGCTTCGCGGGAGAGGTAGCCCTCGGCCTCCTGGACCTCCTGCAGAAGCGGTATCAGCGCGTCGCGCTTTGCGCCTGGGTGCTTCGCGAGAATCTCGTTGATGTCCGTTGTCTTCACTTTGCCTGGTCCCTTTCTACAGTGCCCTGTCGCGCGAAGTACGCGACCTTTTCCAGCGACGTTGTTACGTCGATGTCTTCCACGTAGACGCCCCTCGGCACGTGCAGCGGCACGGGGGCGAAGTTGAGGATTCCTCTTATCCCCGCGTCGACAAGCGCGTCGGCGACGTTCTGCGCTTCGCCCGCGGGGACGGTGATGACCGCGATGCTGATGCCGAGGTCCTTAACCACCTGCGCCAGGTCCTTGATGTCGTAACACCGGCAGCCGTGGATTACGCGATTGATCTTGGAGGGGTCGCTGTCGAACGCAGCAACGACGGAAAGCCTCGGCCGCCGGCCGCTGAAATATGCAAGTAGAGCGCGGCCGAGGTTGCCTATGCCGATGAGCGCCGCTCCCTGAGCCTCAGGCGCGTCGAGGAATGCCCCAATAGCGTTGGCCAGCTCGCGTACGTCATAGCCGCGCGTCGGACTCCCGGTATAGCCCACAGCCATCAGGTCCCTTCGAACCTGCGCCGCGGTCCCGCCGGCCATGCGCGCGAGCTCGTGCGAGTATATGTTGCGCGTCCCCTCCGTCATAAGACGGTTGAGGAGGCGCCTGTAAAGGCTGAGTCGCCCGATCGTTTTGTCAGAAGTATACGGCATTGCGCTACTGCCCCACCATCTGAACACCGTGATTGCCGCCACAACGTTACGCCAAAGTGGTTATACACTTGTGAAGCCAGTAACGTTGTGAAATAATTCACATAAATATACACATCGCCAATCTGCGTGTCAAGCAGATGCGATGGATTTTCCCCATATTCGCATAGGCCGGCCACGTCAGCTTAGCCTCTTTGGAGTGCGCCAAGCGGGCTCTGAACAGCTCGGATCAGGGCGGATCATACAGCTGTTAGTCCTTGACATATAATATGTTACGTCTCTGCATGTGCCGCCCGCGCGACTGTGCGTCCAAAGCCATCAGAGCATTCGGATAGCAGCCACGTCCGCTCCTTACACTTGCCAGGAATTTCCTTGCGCGGCATACCCGCGCACCGCGCAAGCCGCGAAAAACCTTGACTCGCATTGGGGCAAAACGAAAATGCGGAACCGCTCGTCTTGATGTAACCAACTTTGGATCGGCCTGAAAGGGGCATTGTGATGGAACACGCGCTGGTTTTCGCTGCTGCAGCGGTTGTCGCTTTGGCTCTGGCATCATCTCCTGCGCTCGCCGACGTGAAGCTGCCGGCGATCTTCGACGACAATATGGTCCTCCAACAGGGTAAGCCCCTCCCCGTCTGGGGCACGGCAACGCCAGGTGAAAAGGTCACCGTCACGTTCCGGGATCAGAAGAAAACGGCCGTCGCCGACAAAGACGGCAAGTGGTCGCTCAAACTCGCGAAATCGTCTGCCGGCGGCCCCTTCGAAATGACTGTCTCCGGCGGCAACACCATTACCTTCAAGAATGTCCTCATTGGCGAGGTGTGGCTTGCCGGCGGCCAATCAAATATGCAGATGCGCCTGCACGAAGTGGAAGACGCCCAGAAGGAAATCGACTCCGCCGACTGCCCCCAGATCAGGCTTTGCACGGTCGCGCATGTGAGCTCCCTCACTCCGAACGATAACGTCTACGCGGATTGGGTCGAATGCAATCCCAGGAACGTCCCCAATTTCTCCGCGGTCGCCTACTTCTTCGCGAGAAAGCTCCACAAGGACCTCGGCGTCCCCGTCGGCATCATCCATGACTCGTGGAGCGGCAGTATCTGCGAGACGTGGGTGAGCAGAGAAGCCCTCGAGGCGCTCCCCGAGGTCGCTCCCCTCCTTGCCGCGTGGAAAGAGGCCCAGGATGGAAGGGGCGAGAAGGAAAAGGCCATTGAGCAACGCCACCAGGAATCATTCGCCACTTGGCAGGATGAGCACGGCAAAGCCCAGCCGGGCCACAGGCCCCAGGCGCCGCTGGCCGACGAGCCGTTCGATCCGCTCACCGATTTTCAGAAGCCTTCCGGCAACTACAACGGCATGATCGCCCCGATCATACCCTTTTGCATCGAGGGCGTTATCTGGTACCAGGGCGAGGGCAACTCCGACCGCGCGACCCAGTTCCAGAAGCTCTTTCCAACGCTTATCACAGACTGGCGCAAGCGCTGGGGCCAGGGCGATTTCCCCTTCCTCTTCGTCCAGATATCGAGCTTCCGCCAAGCCCCCTCCGAGCCCTATGACAGCGACTGGGGCCAGTTGCGCGACGCTCAGTTGAAAACTCTCTACCTGCCCAGGACCGGCATGGCAGTCTCAATGGATTGCGGCGATCCGGACCAGGCGCACTTCAAGACCAAGCGCCCCGTAGGCGAGCGCCTTGCTCTTGCGGCCGAGGCCGTCGCCTACGGCAAGAAGGTGGTCTACGAAGGCCCCATGTATGACTCGCTGAAGGTCGAAGGCGGCAAGATCCGGCTCAAGTTCAGGCACGCCGACGGCGGCCTCGTGGCCAGGAACTCGGATGACCTCAAGACCTTCCAGATAGCCGGCGCAGACAGGAAATGGGTCTGGGCAACGGCGCGCATCGACAAGAATAGCGTCCTTGTCTGGAGTGATAAGGTGGCCGATCCCGTCGCCGTCCGCTATGGCTGGATGGACAACGCCCTCGCGGCCAATCTCTTCAACGGCGCGGGGCTGCCCGCTCCGTCGTTCCGTACCGACGACTGGCCCACAAGTAGCGAGAACGCCCTGGTATGGGAGCCGCTGCAGGAATACCTCAAGAACCGCAAATGAACTTGCCTCGGCAAGCGGCTGTCATGAGAATGTGAGCGCGGCAGGCGACAGGGTCGGCTCTCCGTCGCCGCGCGCCGCATTGCGGGCAGCAGGTAGGGTCGATGGACCTCAACCATATCCTCAACTACGTGCAGCAGTACGGACACGTAGCCCTCTTCTGCCTGTTGGCGTTCGGCATCGTCGGCCTTCCGATTCCTGACGAAACGGTGCTCACGTTCTGCGGGTATCTCGCGTTCAAAGGCCACCTGAATCTCTTTGAGACATATTTCGTGGCCTGGATCGGCACCGTAAGCGGCATATCAGTGAGCTACTGCCTCGGCCGCTTCGTCGGTTATCGCGTGCTCGAGAAGTACGGCTGGTTCTTTCACATCACCGAGGAGAAACTCGTTCGGACCGAGAAGTGGTTCGAGCACGGCGGCAGGTGGCTGTTGACGATAGGCTACTTCATCCCCGGCGTCCGGCATCTCTTCGCGATAGCTGCCGGGAGCACTTGCGTCAGGTATCCCGTCTTCGCCTTCTTTGCATATATGGGCGGACTCATCTGGACGGCCACGTTCATCACACTCGGGTATATGTTCGGCGACACGTGGGAGAAAGTGGCCAAGCAAGGCCAACACATCGGCATCTACCTTGCCATAGGCATCGCCGCGACCATAATAGCTGGCTTCTTCATCACACACCGCGTTCTGAGGAAGAAATACCGGTGACGTCGGCAATCGATCTTCACGTTCACACCTCGGCAAGCGAAGACGGCGAGCTCTCTCCCCGCGAAATCATGGATATCGCGAGGGCGAAACGTCTCGCCGCGATAGCCTTCAGCGATCACGATTCGACCGCTGCGATTGACGCCGGGCTTGTCGCCGCACGCGAAGCGCACATTGACTTCGTCCCCGGTGTCGAGATGACCACGCTCTTCGGCGATATAGACGTCCACGTCCTCGGGTACCTTCTCGACTGGAGAAACGCCGCGCTCCTGGCTGCCTGCGAGGCTACGCGCGTGAGCCGCGTCGAGCAGGCCCGTCAGCGCATCGCGAAGATGCAGGCCCTCGGCTTCGAGATCGATTTCGACCGCGTGATGGAGATCGCAGCGGGTCGTCCGCCGACTTCGGCGATACTCATGAAGGCATTCAGGGAGTCCTTCTCGCATAAGCGCGACGAGCGCCTCGCCCCCTATATCGAAGGAGCCAAGTCGAACTCGCCCGGCCTCAATCTCTTCCTCGACTACTTCACGCCGGGCAAGCCCGGCTATGTCCCCGCAGAGGCCATATCCTCCAAGGATGCGATCAGCCTTATCCTCAATGCCCGCGGCGTTCCCGTCATCGCTCACCCGGGCCGGATGGCCGCCGAGACTACCGAAGCGCTCGTCGCATCAGGCGCTGAAGGTGTCGAGGTCTACAGTACCAATCACACGCCCGAACAGGAGACCTTCTACGAAGCCTTCGCCCGCGACCGCAACCTTCTCATGACCGCCGGCAGCGACTTCCACGGCCCCGGGCGCAAGACAGCGCCGCTTGGGGGCCTGCGAGGCGGAGATATTGCGATGGTCGACGCGCTGAGAGAGAGACACCGGGAGTTATTCGGGTAAGGCGTTTGAGCGTCTACGCTGCCTTCCGAGCTTCTTCCACAAACGGCCTGTCACTCAATCCCGCAAGCGCTATCACAAGGCCCGTGACAAGTATCGCCGCCGCTATCGCGAACGACCACGCCGACGCGCGCTCCAGCGGCAGCCTATCCTTGATCGCCGCAAACATAAGCGGCCCCGCAACCCCTGCCGCCGACCATGCCGTGAGGATCACGCCGTACACGACCGGCATCAGCCTCGGCCCGAATACATCGAGCACAAACGACGGCATCGTCCCGAACCCGCCGCCGTAGCACAGGAGCACCCAGCAGATGAGTCCGCCGAAGATCCACGGATTGCCCGTGAAGATAAGCGCGATGAAGGCCGCAATCTCCGTCGCCAGCATGACCCTGAACGTCTGCACCCGCCCCACCCTATCGCTCACGCCGCCCCACAGGAAGCGCCCCGCGCCGTTAAAGAGCGAGCTCACCGCTATGAGCGTCGCGCCGTAAGCGACCCGCATGTCCCCCGGAATCGAAGGGTCGAACCGCTTCCACAGCTCCTGCATCATCGGCGACTGGAGGCTGATAATCGCGATCCCCGCCGCGATGTTGCAGAAGAAGACCAGCCACATCATCGCGAACCGCCCCGATAGAATCGCCCGTGAGCGTGAGGGCCCCTCGCCCCCCTGCCCCGCGCCCGCGGCCGCCCGCGCCTCCACTGTATATCCTTCCGGCGCGTAGCCCGCGGGAGGATTCTTCAGAAAAGCCGCCGCGATGAGGGCCGCTGCAAGGAGAACCGCCCCAAGGTACATGAAGACCGTCGAGTAATCGCCGTTCGGAAAGACCTCTGACGTCGTCGCGTTCACAAACGTCGGCGCGAGAATCTTGCTCATTAGAAGCGCGCCGAACCCGAAACCCATGACGACCATTCCCGTCACGAGCCCCTTCTTATCCGGGAACCACTTCGCGATCGTCGCCACCGGCGTCACGTAGCCAAGGCCCAGCCCGATGCCGCCGATGACCCCGTAGCCGATGTAGAGGAGCGCGAGCGAGTTGAGGTGTATCGCCGCCGCCGCGATGAAGTACCCCGCGCCAAAGAGCGCCGCGCCGGTCATGGCGAGCTTCCTCGGCCCGAACCTCCCGAGGTTCATCCCTCCCCACGCCGCCGCGATCCCGAGAAAGCAAATCGCAATGCTGAAGACGCCGGTGACCGCGGCATTGGAGCATTTGTAGCAGGCGACGAGTGGATTCTGGAAGAAGCTCCAGGCGTAAACGGTTCCGAGGCACAGTTGCAGTATCGTGCCCATGGCGGCTATGAGCCAGCGATTGGTGGCGTGTGAATTGTCAGTCATGCCGGAGCGCTCCAGTTTTCAAAGGTTCGCGAACTGCAAGGCACACATTGTAAGGAACCGCTTGGACCATGTGAATGGGGGAAATACCCTACGCGGCTTACGTGCAAGAGCTATTGCCAGGTCCTCATTTCTGTTGACACCTTGCCGGACCTGCCGATAATCATGAATCAACGCTGCGGAAAGTGCCCCGGCCGGTGATGGAGTTCACCGAATAACCGCCCCTCGGGCTAATGACTCCTACCAAGGCTGCATACCCTGGTGGGAGCCCCGGGCTGATGCCGGACGACTCCTCCAGGGAACATGACCTGAGAGAGTTTGTCGATGGCGGAATCGCCCGGAAAAAGATCAGCGGCATCAGCTCCAGCCCGCACGAGCCGCAACGCAAAAGAGACTCCCGTCCTCCAGTTCACTCTGCCGGGCAAGCCGCCACGATCCCTGAGCCACCTCATGCTGGACTTTACGGGGACACTCTCCCTCGACGGACGCCTGTTGCCCGGCGTCGCCGGCCGCATCAGGAAGATTGCCTGCATGCTTCGCGTTACCGTCATGACAGCCGACACGTTCGGCGCGGCCGCGAGAGCGCTTGAAGGTCTGCCGGTTGACTTGAGAATCGTCGGGAGAGGCGCTGAAAAGGCCGCGCTGGTGCGCAAACTCGGCGCGAAGCAAGTGATCGCCATCGGCAACGGACGTAACGATACCCCCATGTTCAAAGCCGCCGCTCTTGGAATCGCAGTCGTCGGCCCGGAAGGAGCGTCAGGGGAGCTTGTGCGCATTGCGGACGTGGTGGTTTGCGATATTCGAGACGCCCTGGACCTGTTACTGAACCCGCTTCGCCTCAAGGCGACACTGCGGGACTGACAGAGGAAAAATGAACTTGCTGAGGGCCATGGGCCCGGAAAGGAGGATGAAATGGGCAGTTCAATAGCGTCGCTAAGGGCAATGGAGATTCTCGATTCACGCGGGAACCCTACCGTCAGGGTCTTCTGCGCGCTTAGTTCCGGCATCACGGCCTCGGCGTCGGTGCCGTCCGGCGCGTCCACAGGCGAGAACGAAGCGGTAGAGCTGCGCGATGGTGACAAGAAGCGCTACGGCGGCAAGGGCGTCCTCAAGGCTGTCGCGAATGTAAACGATGTGATCGCGCCGAAACTCGCCGGCATGGATGCTTCCCGCCAAGCCGAGATCGACCGCGTCATGATCGAACTGGACGGCACGGCGAACAAGGGCAAGCTCGGTGCCAACGCCATCCTCGGTGTCTCGATTGCGGTAGCCCGCGCCGCGTCGATGGCGGCAGACCTGCCGCTCTACGCGTACCTTGGCGGCCCCGGCGCCGTGCGCATACCCGTTCCGATGATGAATATCCTCAACGGCGGCAAGCACGCCGACAATAGCGTCGATCTTCAGGAGTTCATGGCAATGCCCGTTGGCGCGCCCACCTTCGCAGAAGCCTTACGCTACGGCGCAGAGACGTTTCACTCTCTGAAGAAGATACTGCAGAAGAAGGGGTACGCGACAAGCGTCGGCGACGAAGGCGGCTTTGCGCCCAGCCTCAAGAGTAACGACGAGGCCTGCGAGGTGATTGTCGAGGCGATAACCGCCGCGGGATACAAGCCCGGCAAGGACGTGGCAATAGCGCTTGACCCGGCGGCAAGCTCCTTCTATGAGGACGGCAAGTACAACCTCGCCAAGTCCGGGCAAGGGAAGAAGACCAGCGCCCAGATGACGGAGCTCTACAAGGACTGGATCGCCAAATACCCGATTGTCTCTATCGAAGACGGCCTCGCGGAGAACGACTGGGAGGGGTTCAAGGCGCACACCGAGGCGCTGGGCGATAAGATTCAGATTGTCGGCGACGACCTCTATGTCACCAACACGAAGTTCATTGCGCGCGGCATCAAGGAAGGGTCTAGCAACGCAGTTCTCATAAAGCTCAACCAGATCGGCACGGTGACTGAAACCATCGAGGCGATTAACCTCTGCCGCAAGGCCGGATGGGGATTCGTCATATCGCACCGATCGGGTGAGACCGAGGACGCGTTCATGGCGGACTTCGCCGTGGCAATGGGCGGCGGACAGATCAAGACCGGCTCCGCGTGCCGTAGCGAGCGGATCGCCAAGTACAACCGGCTCCTGGAGATCGAAGACGACCTCGGCAAGTCGGCGGTATTCGGAAGCCCCTTTGGAAGATAGGCTGAAAGGAACGCTTCGTGACCGACACGTTTGCTCTTGCCACGGTATGGTTCGCGCTCGCCGTACTTGCAACGGTCCTTGCGAACCACCTGAAGGCATCTATGGCGCTCGTGGAAATATGCGTCGGCATCGCCGCGGGCGCGATTTGCCAGCGCTGCTTCGGCCCTGACGTCCTCGGGGCGAACGTCGATTGGCTGCGTTTTCTCGCGTCCGTGGGCGCGGTCCTTCTGACCTTCCTCGCGGGCGCGGAGTTGGAGCCGAAGGTTCTCAGGGCCAAGTGGAAAGAGGTCGTTGTTGTCGGGATTGTCGGCTTTGTCGCGCCGTTTCTTGGATGCGCGGCGGTGGCGCGTTACGCGCTGCACTGGAGCTCGCAGGCGAGTTGGCTTGCCGGCGTCGCGCTCTCGACTACCTCGATGGCCGTCGTTTACGCCGTCATGCTGGAAACGGGCCTCAATCGCACCTCGTTCGGCAAGGGCATCCTCGGCGCGTGTTTCATAAACGACCTCGGGACCGTCCTTGCCCTTGGCCTCATATTCGCGCCGTTTACGTACAAGACCCTCGTCTTCGTCGGTGCCTGCGTTGCGGTTATCGCCCTTCTGCCTCTCACGACTAACTTCCTCACCCGGCGGTACGGCCACCGCACTGCGGCCATTCGCGCGAAATGGGTGCTCCTGGTCCTCTTCGGCCTGGGGGCGCTCGCGCTGTGGTCCGGAAGCGAGGCGGTGCTGCCCGCGTACCTCGCAGGGATGGTGCTTGCGGGATTCGCGGCGGAAGACCACCACTGGGTAAGGCGCATGCGCACGCTTACCGTGGGGTTCCTTACCCCAGTTTACTTTATCCGGGCCGGGTCTCTTGTGTCCATCATGGCTGTCCTCGCGGCGCCGGTTGTCTTCCTCGCGCTTCTCGGAGGGAAGGTTGCCAGCAAGATATTCGGACTGTATCCCGTCATTGGCCGCTTCCGCGAGGAGCGTGGCGAGCGCTGGTATTATACGCTTCTCATGTCCACTGGCCTCACCTTCGGCACGATATCGGCGCTGTACGGCTTTTCCCACGGCATCATCGACAAGGCGCAGTACAGCTTCCTCGTGGCCGTCGTAATCGCGAGCGCGGTCGTTCCCACTGTGATCGCCAACCTCGCGTTCATGCCGCGCCACTTGATTCCTGAGACTGTTGAGGACACGGTGCAGCAGACGCGGTTGCAACCCGAGCCCGCCCTGGAGCTAACCGATGAGGACGGGCCCGACGAGGAATGATCGTGTCGCGCCGTGAGCATGCTATGCTCAGAATGGAGCGCGGATGTCGAAGAACCAATTCCCGGCGCTTGGCGAAAGCCTCAAGCGAAGTATACGCATCACGCTTGTTATCCTCGATGAGATGCTCTGTGACTTCGAGGAAATCGCCCGAGGCCGAGCGCGGCGGTCTCTGCTTTTCACCGAACACAATCCTCTTTCCGACGGACAGCGCGGCGCCATCTTGGAAAAGACAGGGCAAATGCGCGTCCTCATGCAGGAACTCATGACCGCCCTCGCCCTTGAGGCGGAAACGCACGACCTGTCGCGAGAGATCTTCGGGAGGGGATCCGCCTTCTGGGCGCATCTTGTGGACACGGAGAGCAAGGGGCTGACGCGCTATGGCGAGACGCCGGAGGGGTTCGCCGAGTATATCGATCCCAGGATCGAGGCGCTCATCCGGGACCTCGACAGTATAACGCGGATAGCGCACAGGCAGACAGACGACGGGCGGCCGTCATCCTGACCCGGGCGAGCGCCGCCGCATGGGAATGCCGGCGATTATGTCGAGAAAGCCAATGCGAACGAAGAACCGCGACCAGCGTCGCGAGGAGGCGCTGCGGCCGCACCCGCGCCTCGGATACGACCACGACGCGCTGGCGGTCTATCTGATCTCGTGCGAGGCCTATGAGATTGCGGAACCGGAGTTCAGGCGCGCGATATGGCTGAACCCGTTCGAGCCGCTGTTCCAGCAGCACCTCGCGATGTGCTTGCGCGCCCAGGGGCGACTCGATGAGGCGCTCGAATGCGCCGTCGAAGCCCTTAAGCAGCACCCCAGCAGCCAGGAAATCGAGCGCACGGTGAAGCTCCTGGGGCGCGATGACGTTGGGGCGGCACCGACCCAGGAACAGAAAGGATCACAGGGATGAGCGACAACGCAGTCGATACAACGAGCTCACGGACTGAGGAAGTCCGCGGCGGGTGGTTCAACCGAAATGTCTTCGGTTTCGGCCTCACGAGTCTCTTAAGTGACTTCTGTCACGAGATGGCAACGGCCGTTCTGCCGCAGTTCATGCAGGCGATCGGCTCTTCCGCTGCCGCTCTGGGGTTCATCGAGGGCGCGGCGGATGCCGTTTCCAGTTTCGTGAAGCTCGGAGCGGGGTATCATAGCGACAAGATCGGCCATCGAAAGGCGTGGTCCGTAGTGGGGTATGCCCTCACCGCCGTCTCAAAAGCGGTCTTTGCATTTGCCTTCGCATGGCCGCTCATCCTGCTCGGACGCACGGTGGGCTGGCTGGGGCACGGGATACGCGGACCGCTGCGCGACGCCATGCTTGCCGAGTCGGTGGCTCCCAAAGACAGAGGGAAGGCCTTCGGGTTTCATCGAGCGGGAGATACCGCCGGGGCGGTCCTGGGACCGCTGGCTGCTTTCGGGCTGCTGACATGGGTTTCCACGCATCCCGCCATTGTGCAGAACGTCAATTCCTGGCTCCCCGCCAATGCCGCCGCGCATGGCGGCATATTCAGGGTCATTTTCCTCCTGACCCTGATTCCCGGCATCCTCTCGGTGCTGTCCATGGCCTTTCTCATCACAGAGAAGCGTCGCCCGCGCAACCACGAGATGCAGCTCATGACGACGCTACGCGCCATGCCGCGCGACTACCGGGCATTTCTCCTGGCTGTAGGGCTTTTCGGCTTGGCTGACTTCGCTCCCACCTTGATGATTCTGCGCGCGACGACGGTCATGACGCCAGGCATGGGACTTCTGGATGCCTCGCGCTATGCTGTCCTGCTGTACCTCCTCCGCAACGTCATCTACGCCTTGGCATCCTATCCAATCGGAGCGTTGAGCGACAGGTTCCATCGGACGCATTACCTGGCCGTCGGATACGCAGTAGCCGTAGTCGCGTTTGTCGGCTTCGCCGTGGCCGTGCCATCGCTCTGGTGGTTCGCCGGGTGCTTCATCCTTGCCGGCATCTTTATTGCCTGGGAGGACACTATCGAAGGCGTGGCCGTGCGCGACTACGTTGATGAGTCGGTGGCCGGCACGGCCTACGGCGTTCTCGGGGTCGTCAACGGCATCGGCGACTTCGCGTCGAGCATCGTGGTCGGAGTGCTTTGGACAACCATCGGGCCATCACCAGCGTTCGGCTACGCGGTCGTGGTAGCCCTTGCCGGCACTGTCCTCATGGCCGTTATTGGCGGCCCAAGCAGTCCTCACCGCGCCGTAGTTGCGGGCGGCGACGAAGTACACTAAGGGTAGATGGAAGCAACTCGGGGTGGCGTCGCAACCTGGACAAGAGATTCGAGGAGGGGCGTGCTCGTGCGGAGTAGCATCTATCTTCGCGGCGGAATGGACAAGCGCCGTTGCGCAGTCGTTCTTATGTGCTTAGCTACTGGCATACTGCTGGTCCCCGTCGATAGCGCGATGGAACCCTATCTTGCCCAGCTGGGCCGGATCGGGTCTGTCGACGCCGTCGAAGACCTCTGGAAGGAGTTGGCCTCCACCTTCGGAATTGCCCTATTCCTGCTTGCCGGCGCGTCCTCGTTGACGAAGGATCGGGGCAGAGCGCTTCTGGCCTTTGCGGCATGCGTCACCGTCTCGGGTACGGTCGAACAGGCCGCGAAGTACCTGATTGGACGCGCGCGCCCCAATTACGTTCACGACCAGACGCTCTTCTATGGTCCCTTCAGCGCCCTCCACCCGGTACCTGGCATCCAGATCGACTCCATGCCGTCGGGGCATACCGCGGTCGCGTTTGCGATGGCGGTGGCCTTGGCTTGGCGATGGCCGCGCCTCGCGTTCCTATGGTACTCGCTGGCGGCAGGCGTCGCGGTGTCTCGCGTGCTCGCGGATGTACACTTCCCATCTGACGTTATCGTTGGCGCTTGCATTGGATTAGTCATAGGCTGGGTGATATGCGCGCAGGCGTTCTTCGCTGGCATCGGCCCGCTTGGCTCAAGGCATCAGGGCAAATCAGAAGGTCTCCCTGACGCGGAGGAACGGGAGAATACGCGCGATGAAGAAGAGGTCAAGTAAGCATCTACCTTACTTCGCTGTCCTGGAGGCGCTCCGGCAGCCGGGCTGCCTCCTGTGTACGCTCGTAGCTGGCGAGACGCGCCGATACCTGCGTCATCTTCTGGACGAGTTCGTGAACGACCCCGGCTTCCGAAAGGAGTGGCACAACTCGCGCGGTTTCTGCCACCGGCACTCGTGGATGCTGGCGGATGCCCCTGATGCTCTCGGGCTGAGCATACTCTACCTTGATCTCGTGGACGTGTACGGCGAGGGCATTTTGGAGCATCCTACGGGCGTTATGTGCCCCGTCTGTGCCGCCGAGGACCGCCAAATCAAGACCCATCTCGGCATTCTCGTAGAACACTGGAACGACCCCGAGCTTCGCGAAGCGCTCTCAAAATCCGAGGGGCTTTGCGGCCCGCACCTTAGGGCGGCCATGAACACCGTGGCCCCCGGCAAGGCCCGCGACGAACTCCGACGGGTTTCCCTCAAGAGCGTCGCCCTCCTCAAGTCCCAACTGACGCAATTGGCTGAGAGTTTCGACTACCGTCGCCAACCCCCGCACGATGAGGCGGTCAGCCGCGCGTGGCTGCGGGCGATTCAGAAAATCGTCGGGGTACGCGAGATGAGGGACGACGCATGGCCGTCACCGTGAGGTGCGCTCCCTCTTCGACCGCTGGGTTCTTTCTTTCATTCTGAGTCTCTATACCCCGCGAAGGGAAAACCCAGGATTATGCGACTTTTTGAAAATAGCGTTACCTCTTTGCGACTCAGTCGTTACGTCAAAGCATCTTCCCGACGACGGTCGTTTCCCACGTGACGCGAGGCCTGATTTCTCTATATCCGCCCTAATCATAGAGGGGGCGTTTTCCCCTTCCGATCTCTGCCTTCTCGCGGTATAGCCGCGTGGTCCGGTATCAACTCAGACTACTGCAAGGCCCTTTTCGCGAAACGCCGCTTTTTCGCGCGAAATGGCTGCTCTCGGCCACTTTCGTAGTTTGCGACTTGCAGTCCCTTTATACCTGCCCCTCCCGCCCGAGGGGGTCAAGAAAGGAGAGGAGCCGAGCATGACCTGACGCGACCTGTATTGACCTGTGGTGACAAACGCTCTTTGACAACTGAAGACTTGTGGCAGCGGGCAATCCGTCGCTCCGCGTGGATGCACCCAAGCGTGGAAACCGCACTTGCGGTCGCGGACAGACCACGCCGTGCGATTGACGCCCCCCGCCACCGTGGCTATGATTGGTTTCTTCAACCTCACTTATCACCACGATATCGGAGACAAAATGCGCGTAGGACTTTGCGGTTGGAGTCTTTCGGGAAAAAGCACCGTCTTCGACGCCCTCACCGGCGTCACCGGCGGCGAACACCAGGCCGGCTCGGGCAAGGCCCGCGTAGGCGTCTCCCACGTACCAGACGAGAGGCTCGATTTCCTCGCTACGATCTTCAAGCCCAAGAAGGTAACCTACGCGACCGTCGAATACGTCGACCTCCCCGGCCTCGTCTCGGATACGCATGCGCACGAGGCCAATCCCAAGATCCTCGGCGACGTGCGCCAGGCCGACGCCCTCATCGCCGTCGTTCGCGCGTTCGCCGACCCAAGCGTGCCGGCCTCCTTCGGCGACATCAACCCGGTGCGCGACTACACGCGGCTTCTCGACGAGCTTATATTCGCCGACCTCGAAGTTGTCGTGCGCCGCATCGAGCGGCTGGAGATCGACATCACCAAGCCTACCGCCCACCAGAAGGAAGACCAGATGCAACTGGGCGCGCTCCAGAAGATCAAGGCCGCGCTCGAAGACGGCAAGCCCGCATCGAGCGCCAGCTTGGGCGAGGTCGAGGAGCGCACCACGCACGGCTTCCGCTTCCTCTCCGCCAAGCCCCTCCTTGTCCTCGTCAACCGCGGCGAGGAATCCGTCGGCGAGTCCTCGAAGTGGACCGACAAGGATTTCGGCGCCCCTTGCATCTCGATGTTCGCCAAGCTGGAGCTGGAGCTTGCCCAACTCTCTGCAGACGACCGTAAGGCGTTCATGGACGATCTCGGCCTCAAGACCCTCACCGCGCCCGAGATTATCAAGAAGGGGTACGAGATCCTCGACCAGATATCATTCCTCACCGCCGGCGACAAGGAAGTCCGCGCCTGGACCATCACGCGCGGCACCCCCGCCGTCGAAGCCGCCGGCGTCATCCACAGCGACATCCAGCGCGGCTTCATCCGCGCCGAAGTCACCGCCTACACCGACTTCCAAGCCCTCGGCTCCTTCAAAGAAGCCCGCGCCAAAGGCAAGCTCCGCCTCGAGGGCAAAGAATACGTCATGCAGGACGGGGATATAGTCGAGTTCCGCTTCAGCGTGTAGCAGTCGGCTTCGCGCCGCGTGTGTGCGGCGCCTAACCGCCTATGCGCTCAAACACCACCCTCGTGTGCTCCTTGTCGGCGAACCTGGCGTAGTAGAGCTCGACCGAAAAGCCCAGGTGCGCGAGAAGCTGCGTGAAGATCCTGACCATCCCCGACAGGTCCTCGCGAGGGGTAAGCGCCGCGGCGAGCCGCGGTCCGACGAGGCCGGCAATCCTGCTTCTTAGCGAGTCATAGTAGCGGCAGTCCTCGTGGTTTATGAGGATGGCGCGCCTCACCGTCGGGAACGCGTCGCGGGCCAGCTCCAGCCGCTCCTTTACGAACTTGAACTCCTTGGGAAGCTCATGGGGCCTTGCAAGCACCCCTCCCCCGCCGGCGATGACGATCGGGACAAACGTGCCCTTCGCGAGCTTGAGCTCCCTTGCGATGAACTCGTCAAACGCTCCCTGAAATCGCGGGTCACTGCAGTAGATGACGACCGTGTCCGGCTTGGCATGGCTTATGCCGTACGACGGCGCCGCAGGCGCTTCCTTCGAAGGCGGTTTGACCTCCTGGGCCGCGCCCGATGAAGGCGGGGCTGTCTCCGCAGACGCATCCGGGCCGAGATTGAACGTCTCCGGGGCCGCCGCATCCGCGCCCACCGGCTTCGCCTTGCCCAAAGGGTCCACTTCGTACACCGGGACTTTCACCGCCTCCTGGACAACGCGCGGCTCCGGCGCCGCCGGGGGCTGAGGCGTTCGAGCCTTCGCAGCGGCGGGAGGACCGCCAGGAGCCATGGGCGTAATCTGTCGCTTCGGTTTCAAGGGTGCTGCCATGTGCGGCTCTCTCCTTTCCACAGACGCGCTGGATAATGCGCCCCTCTGGCCGCTACTCGGTCTTCTCCGGCTCTATGTGTCCCTGGGGCCCAGCAGGCGCCTGAGGCTGGGGATTCGCCAGCGGCCCGAGCATGCCGTAGAGCGCTTCGATGTCCACGCCGGCCTTCCTGAGAAGCCCCGCGATGTCCACGCCGCTGGCCTTCATCGCGGCAAGCGTCTGCGCCACCGTCGTCGGAACAATGGTGGACAACTGATTGATGCCCTTGCCGCCGCCGCCGAAGTCCACGATGTGGAGCGAGTCGATATTTCCCAGCGGCGCAGCGACGCTCGAGAACGTCGCGCGCGCGATCTTCTCCCCCGCTTCGCCGCCCAGCTCAATGAGCTTGGGCAGGCGATCGAGCACGAGGATGAGCTTCGCGTCCGTCGTCATCTTCGCCAGCGCCTCGGCGAGTTGTTTGGTGCCTTCCGCCTCGGCGATGAGCACTTTGCCCTTCCTGGCCGCTTCGCCCTCCGCCTGGGCCAGAAGCGACTGCTTTACCTTCGCGGCTTCGCCTTCCGCCTGGGCGACCAGGACGGACCTGGTCTTTGCCGCTTCGCCCTCGCCCTGCAGGACCGCGGATTCCTTCTCGCCTTCCGCCCTCCTGATTGCGGCCTGGCTTGCGGCTTCCGCGTTGAGGAGAGCCACCGACTTGGCGGCCTCCGCGTCGATGATGGCTTTCTGTTTTGCCGCTTCGGCCGTGCGGACGACCGTGGCGTCAAGCTCGGCTTTCCTGCGCTCTGCCTCTTTCTGCTGCACCATGATCTGCGCGGCCCTCTCGGCCGCGTCCCTCTCGGCCTGCTTAACCTTGAGCGTCTTCTCCTGGTCGGCGGTCGCGATAGCGAGGGCCTGGTTGGCCTTGGCCGTCTCGCTATCCGCGATCACCTTGAACTGGGCCTTCTGTACGTCCCTGTTCTTTTCGGCAAGTGCGATCTCGACGGCGTTTGCCGCGACGACGATCGCGGCCTCCTTCAGGGCGTCGCTGGTCTTCTTCCTGGTCTCGGCGTCGGCCTCGGCGACCTTGATCGCCGCGTCGCGCTTGGCCTCGGCAACCGTCCTCTGCCCGAGGGCGTCGATGTAGCCGTGCGCGTCGTTGACTTCCTGGATGACGAGGGTGATCACCTGGATGCCGAGGCGCTTGAGCTCCTCGGTGGACTCCTCGATGACGCGCTTGTTAAACGTATCGCGCTGCCTGAGTATCTGATCGATGTCAAGCTTGCCGATGATGGAGCGCAGGTGGCCTATGAGAATGTTCTTTACGAAGAGCTCGATCTCCTTGTCGGTCTTGCCCAGAAACGACATTGCCGCATTGTAGAGATCGCTTTCCTCGGTGGACATTTTGCACGTGGCGACGCCCTTGACGCTTATCTTGACGTTGTTCTGGTTGGGAATGTCGTTTTCGTCGATTACCGTCTGAAACGCCGCCGTGGACATGAACTGCAACTGCTCCACGATCGGCCACAGCAGCGATCCGCCGCCGGCGACTATCCTGAAGCCGCGCGTCACGCCGTCCGGCCCCTTGTACTTTCTGCCGTAGAAGATGCCCAGCGAGTTCGGCGGGATCTTCTTGTAGCGGGTCGCCATCACCCTCAGGATGATGAGAAACGCTATGGCAATCAGGATTATGAGACCCGGGATGAAAAACTGCCCGCCGAACACGGATTGAAGTCCCGTCATCTGCCCCTACCTCCTGTCTGTGTGCCGCTACCTGATGATTTCCTCGACCGTCACTGAGCCGCCGGCCGCGTCAACGATGCGCACCTGCCTGCCCTTCGCTATCGCTTTGCCGTCGCGCGATCTCGCCGTGTAGTTGAGATACCGGCTCCCGCAGGTTACTCCCACTTCGCCGATACCGTTCTCGCTTATGGATACAGTCACTTCGCCGACGCTATTCACCACATCCGCCGCGCGGGATACGCTGGACGCCTGCTGGCTGGCGATGAGCTCGAGAAACGCGTACATGATAGTGCTCGGTCACGCCTCCACTGATGGATAGAGTCTCTTGAGCTTTATCCTGGCATCTTCAGTGGTGAATTGCCAATCCACCTTGGTGCCTGCGGCGTTGCGCGCCGTTTCCCAAGCCTTGGCTTC
>Ga0315282_10001683_pt1 | contig 41460 bp, 38 predicted proteins | sample YL17G07_20_MG_FD_203693 | JGI IMG/M metagenome (GOLD analysis project Ga0315282, IMG submission 203693) | Sediment microbial communities from Yellowstone Lake, YNP, Wyoming, USA - YL17G07_20 | ecosystem: Environmental > Aquatic > Freshwater > Lake > Sediment | place: USA: Wyoming | collected...
GGTGATCTGGCCTTGACCCTGCTGATAAAGAGTGGTATATTGTTTTGGTATTGATCTTCCCATCCGCTAGCCACGCTGAATTGCGATAAGCAGATTCTTCCTGCCGACCGCAGCGTGCATCTTACTTCTCCTTTCCGGAAGCTGCGATGAGTCCTTCAATCCGAGCGCTGCGTTTCAGCCGAGGATGGTTGTCTATTCCATCCTCACGACGAACAGCGATACACAATACGTCAGAATCTACTCCACCTACAACCCACCGGACAACGACCCTATGAGGAACGCGGATGAGATTTCGGTGCAAGACGCGCAAGTGAGCATCACACAGGAAGAAGGACCGACGTTCAGCTTCCAGCCGATGACGATTCCTCGTGCCGGCGAAAGTCGCTATCTATTCACACAGGCACTGTTCTATGTTGTCCAATTCGATGTGGCGCTGTGGAACTACTACAGCGTGGCCAACATGTTTCGAGACAAGTTGTCGGTCCGAACTGATGAACCGGACTACACCAATATCAACAACGGTACGGGAGTCTTTGGAAGTACCACCGTCGACTCGCTCGTCTGGCCCATACCTCATTTCATACCACATCCGCCGCCTGGCTGTCAGTAACACGTGGCGGGAACCCTTGGGACCGTGAAGAGACGAGCAAGGGGAACCTGTGTTCTCCTTCTGTCGTTGTTAGCGCGTTGAGGTGATGAGAAAGGCTTCCACTATCATCCTTCCTCCTCCTCTACTTCCCACCCTTCGTCATCTCCCAGAGTCTCTTCGTCACCCTCTCGAGCTCATTGCCGATGAGCACGGGGTCAAGCGTCTTCTCCGGCTCGTTTTCGAACACAGCGTAGGGAACCTTGAAGCCTTTCATCTCAATGGTGCTCGGATTCTTCGCCTCGAGTTTCTCCCAGTCGTTGGTTTTGTAGTAGAACTCCATCTTCTCGTCCGGGAGCGAATGGTAGAGAATGGAGTCCTCCTGACCTTTCCGTGCGCGGCGTCGATTCTTCCGAACGGATTCTTCGTACGAGACCCTGATGTACATCAGACAGGCGCGGCGGAGAATATCCTCGTACAGGTAACCCAGCGCTTCAACGATGCCGTTCTCTCCACCTCTCGCGAACTCGATGAGCGTCGTTTTCTTCTCATGATAGCCCGGATCCCGTGCCAGCTTCTTTCGATACTCCAGGTTGATCCGCTCGATGTACAGGTTCCAGATGAAGTGCTCTTTGAAATAGTACTTCTCGTCGCTCCAGATGCGCGGCCTGCCGTGTTTCGTCAGAATGTCGTCGATCTCGAACGTTTCCCAAACGTAGACGAAGTCATCCAACTCCTCGAACTCACCGATGTGAAATCTCGTCAATCGCTCCTTCGGATCCCCCTTCTTCAGAAAGTCAATGACCTCAGACTTGCCTGCTGCAGGCCGGCCCGTGATGATGAGAATGGGGAAATTGTCGCTCATAGGATCTCCTGAAACAAGAAATACGATGTCATTCCCGCGCAAGCGGGAATCCAGAACGTAGCCGCAGATCTGGACCCCTGCCCGCCTGCCCAGGAAGTTGCACAAAAGTCGGGCAAGCTTCCGCAGGGGTGACAATGTATACCGATCTCGTGTCCCAACGGGGTGACACGACAGGCGTTCTTTCAGCCAGGTTCTACTTGATTCGCTTGATACGACCTTCAAGTTGCGACGTCACGATCTTCATTGCACGGACCTTTTTCAGGACGGCATTGAAGACCGTTTCATTCAGATATGTCAACTTCGGCAGGTCAATCCCTAGATACCGCTTGCCTTCACCCATCAGATAGTCGCTCGCCGCCCCGAGGTAGATCCTTGTATCCTCCACAGGCTTGCCGCCCACGAGGAGCTTCACGATCTCCACCTTCCCCGACGCATCCCGCTTCCACTCACAACGAATACCGGAGACCTGTATGCCGGGTTTCCGGTCAACATCGTGTCGGACGATCTCCCGTATTTGCCTCCCGCTCACTTCGAACGTGGTCAGAATGTTCCTGAACGGCAGCACTTCGAACAGATCCTGCTTCGTGATCGGTCCGGGTGAAAGGTTTTTCCGGATGCCGCCGTTGTTCATGAACGCGATGTCCGCGTGTGTAGCCTCGCGTTGCGCATCGGCGATGAAATTGCCTGCGCCGGTCTCCCACCCGTTGATCTTCCAGGGATCCTTGAGCGTGCCGATGACCTGGCTGTACTCTTTGTCGATCTCGGTCTTGAACGAATCGACCAGCGCGGTGACGGCAGTCTTCTGCCGGTTCGGGTTGTACCAGAGCTGGTGCAGGCTTCCATCCCACTTGGTCACGCGCTCGTGATCCACCGTCAGATCCAGAACGCCGAGGTTCTCGCAGTCGGAGCCGGTCTGCGCGATGATGACGCCGTTGATGTACTTCGGCTTTTGCAGCCGTGTGTGGGAGTGTCCGCCGATGATTACGTCGAGGCCCTTAACGCTCACGGCAAGGATGGAATCATCCTCAACCCCTTGATGGGTGATGGCAATGACCAGGTCCGTCTGGGGCCGCAAGAGGTCGATGTACTTCTCCGCCGTCGGGATCGGGGGCAGAAGCTTGATTCCCTTGGTGCTATTCTGACTGACAAGATTGTAGAAATCCCTCGACATCAATCCGAAGATTCCTATCTTCAGTCCATTCTTCTGTATGATCACGTACGGCCTCTGCGTGATGGGCTGCCCGCTCTTTTCGTCAATCAGGTTTGCCGACACAACGGGAAACTTCGCGATGACAACCAGCTTGAGAAAATTCGCGTAGGAAACATCGAAATCGTGGTTGCCCGGGGTCAATCCTTCGTACCCGATCAAATCCATCATCTCCACGAGGGCTCCTCCCTCCGCGCCCTTGTAGACGCGGTCGGTGATCGGGTTGCCCGTCATCAGATCGCCCGCGTCGAGAACGAGCGTCGCGGTCCTGATCTTCCGTATGCTGTCGATTGCGAAGGCAAGCTCATTGAATCCCCCCACAAGCGGCTTGAGAGTTTTTTTCACCCAGAACGCTTCGTGAGGGAGAAAGCTTGCGTGGATATCGTTGGTGTGGAGGATGGTGATTTGTTTTGGCTGCGAGGCAAGAGGAAGAACGAAGAGCAGGATCCCCGCGCAGAGGAAAAGGACACCTTTAAGCGGTCTGCATCGATGAATGGTCATAGAATAAGTCGCTCCACCTGTAGTTGGATTTCTTCCGGGAGTGCAAGATAACGAGAAATTTATCATTTTGGAACAATTCTCAGGATGTGCAGAGGGAAAATTCCCCCCGGGCCGAGGCCTGTTCCCGGACGCCGGAGTGAACGACGATCGATACCTCAGTTTTCATTCTCTCCTTTTTTTTCGCACCCGATTCCTCCATTGAGCGGAACTACAACCAGCACAGAATTGACCACCATGCGCGAGGACTTCGTCGTGCGATTCTTGCTCACTCCCCTCTTGGCGGCCTTCTGCACGTGTGCGAACATCAACGCACAGGAGAGCACAATCTCGCTTCCGCGCATGCTGAAAGCCACCCGGGAATACCTCACGGAAGACAATCTTGAAATGAGCCGGTACTATCTCACGACCGCGGAGAAGAAACCCCGCGCCAGCGCATCGGCTCGCTCAGGGAAGGATCGTGCTCAAGAGTACTATGAACTGTGGTGGGTCAGTGCAGAGAAACAGCGCAGCCGGTATCTCGGGCCCAAGGTTTCCTTCAATGAAAAAATCCAGCGACTGCGCTCGCCGGCATCACTGCCAAGAAACAATCAAAACGTTAGCACGCCCAAGATCTCAGTTCAGAAGGCGTTGAGGATCTTGCAGGCCTATGTGCTCGAGCATTCGCTGGGGGCCTCAACGCACTACCTTCATTCTGCCAGCCTTGTCGCAGCAGGCAGGTCGGCGCGAGACATTTACTGGTACGTGTGGCTGAGAGACGGGAAGGAAACGGAGAGGAATGATATCTTGCTCGCCGTACGCATGGATGGAAACGTCGAGCAACTGCATCTGACGTGACAGCTTGTTCCGGCTTCGGTCGCAGAGCTCTTCTTCATACTACCTGAGACTCGTCGACTTTCTTCCTCGCATCCTCGACCGCAATGCCGAGGTCCTTCAGGCCGACAAGGTAGTCCTCCGGCACGCGAGACTCATCCTCTTTCCGACTTCCCCGCTGTCGAATGTCTTTGACCATGCACCACCCAACGACGGCGCAGCAAACCAGGGTGACGATACCCAGCGCGCCGTTCGTCGCGTACAGCCAGAATGTCTCCGAGATGAAGAAATCGCCCATGGTGTGTACTCTCCGAAACGATAAGAAATCTATGCACCCGCAGCACGCGCTCCTCAGCATACTAAGGTGCAATTCACATACCGTAAGGACGAGTCGCTCGAGTGAAAAATGTTGCTGTTGGTATCGAGTCACTTACCGTGGTGTCTTGAACACCAGAATTGACAAATCCGACTTCAAGAGTGTAGGGATAGCCAACAGGCATGTTGTAGGACGCAACAGCGCCGCTTGCCAAGACGGAAGTGCATAGGAAAAGTATCGACCGGGCGGAGACCTTGCCTCGCGACAAAGAGAGCCCACAAACATCCTTGCACAGACAGTTCTTCTCCGTTGAGCCTGTCGCTTTCTTGCGGTCTTTGTCGACACTCGCGGGCTCGCATCACACGAGCATCGAACGCGGAAACAGCCCGCTGACCATTGTCGGCTCCTTGGAAGATCCAATCTCTCACAGGTTGGTGGGGCGTATTGCGTGCTGGATAGTCGAGAGGACCAATTGCAGAGTTGCGCGAGGGGGCATTGGTTGCGGGAGACTAGGGAATTGCCGGGACATGCAGGACCCCGATAATCGCAACTAGCGTTCAGGAGGCCGGAAACAACGAGGGGAACCCGGTCGGATCCCCCTCGCTCAGGCGGGAGGGTTGTTCTACTTCAGGAGCATCATCTTCTTGGTCGTGGTGAATTGACCTGCCACCATGCGGCAGAAGTATGCGCCACTGGCGACCTTTCCACCCGCGTTGTCTGTCCCATCCCAGTCCACAGCGTAGCGGCCCGCGGAGTGTCGCTCGCTCGCAACAAGATTGCGGATCAGGCGCCCGTGGACGTCATAGACCGCAACGTCCACCGTGCTCTCCTTGGGAATCGCGAACTCGATCCGCGTCTGCGGGTTGAACGGGTTGGGGTAGTTATTGCTCAGCTCGTATTCCTTCGCAACACCATCGAGCGAGCCAACCTTGGTTGACACCCGGTGATCACCGTGGCACTGCGTGCACTCCATCTTTGCACTGACCGTCGTTCCGTGGCAGCCTTTGCACTCCGCTATGACCGCCGGGGAGACGAAGAGTGGAGTGAATTGCGATGCCAGGTTATCGTTCAGGATCTTGGCGGCGTAGGCTGCGACGTCGCCCGTCAGGCGCGCACAGCGCTCTTTGCGCTCGGTAGAGTTTTGGCCCATCTGGGCGACCGCGCACCATCCCGCCACCGAGGCATGGCACAGGATCGAACCGGACATGTTCTGGGCAAGATCTAGAGTGTACTTGTTCTGAGTGTATTTCGATTCACGGCCGTACTGGTTGCTGATGTCCGTGGGAAAGAGCGTCTGTGTGTACCAGCCATAGACTTCGCTTTCGAGCGCAGACGCAACGGAACCGGACGTCACCAGCGAAATGAATGCGGCCGAGCCGTTGACCGCTCCGCACGTGCCTCCCCAGCCCGCACCACCACCGCCACCGTACCACATGATCTCCATGGGGAAGGAAGTCCACGGCTCCGCCCCCACGAGATCCTTCATTGCGGTGACGAGCGCAGCGAATGCACCGTAACTGCATCCACCGACGTAGTACAGGTCATGGCCGAGAATACGGACCGCCTCGGGGTCGAGGGTCTGATAGGGGTACGGCCAAGAGGCATTCACCTTGGCGAAAACCCTACTCGTCAGGCCTTCCACTGCCGCCGCGCCGATCACCGCTCCGGCGGCGTACTTGGTGCCTGCCGTCAAGAATTCTTTTCGGGTAAGTCTCATAGATGTCTCCCTTGTAGTGGTTAGTCGAATGGTTCGTTATGGGTTGGGTGAAGTTGTGGATCCTTCGGGATCTTGCTCGAGGTGATAAGGCGAACACACTCCAAGAACTGGGAACGACGTTCTTCCGGCATCGTCGCGGCAATCCCCACCGCGTGATTTATTGCACGCTCCGCCAGGGAGAGCCCGGCAGGGGCGAGCGTGATGAGCTCAACTCGTCGGTCGGAACGGTCAACTGCCCGTTCGACAAGACCTCGGCCTTCGAGTCTCCTCAACAGCTTCGAGAGCGAGCTGTTTCGAACTCCCAGGAGTTCGGCGAGGCTGCTCGCGGAAGAGGGACGGTCGAGATAGAGGACCAATACGCACTCGAGTTCATAAACCGGGAGGTTGGCCTCCTTTGCAAGAGCGTTTTGGATTCGGTGATTCCAAAGCCCCAGGTGAATGATCTCGAAACCGCTATCCGTTAACGTAGGCACAAGTCGAAGGAGTCGATTTATTGTTTTACAGCCGCAACTATTGTTCCAAGCTAACAGTTGATGTTTTTTCAGCTCATTGGGATGTTCTTGGCCATTTTCCGGAAAATGTGTGTTGAGTACTTCAACCAGCGCTGAAGGAATACACACCACTTTTGAGAACCGCAATGAGCTAGAGTTCGCTCAGACTCCTTGAACCCCGCTCACGTCGGCAGAGATGCAGCGACCCGATGGGTCAGCAGCCAATTACGCTGCCTGGAAGTCCACCTCTCCTTATCTCTCATGCGCGTGATACTTGAACGTGCGCGGACGCAAGGAGCCGGAAAGGCTCCCTCTCGCTGGACGAACAGCAGCATTGAAGCGGAAATGGTCAGATCGCCCGCAGAGGTGTGCTGCCTTCCTTCCTCGTCCTCGAACCGTTCCTTGTTCTCAGACCAACAAACCGCTTTGATTCACACGACTCCTCTCGCGTCGACTTTGACTTTTGGAGATTAATAAGACAGCCGTTCGACGTTACCGGCGGGGAGCACTAATCGTCGGACTGAGGGTCTTCAGCCATTGGATCCTCGATTTGATCACTCATCGGCCGGACTTGGCACTCGGATTCGGCGGGGTTTACGTCGGCTTCGGTCTCTGGAACTCGCTCGCCGACACGCTCGTGCTCGAGCTGGGTTTGTTCATTGGCGGCCTGGTCATGTATCTTCGCTCGACTCGCGCGAAGGACAAGATCGGGGTCTACAGTCTCTGGGCCCTCGCGGCACTTCTGGTGGCTCTCTACCTGACCAACATCTTCGGCCCTCCGCCTCCGGACGTTTCGGCGATCGCGATCGCCGGCAATGCAGCCTGGCTGTTCGTGCTCTGGGCTTACTGGATCGACCGGCATCGGACACCCGTTGATTCAGCAATTACCGGGAAGGCGGCGGGAGAAAGCGTCTGAACGCCAGGGAGCGAGCCGCGAACGGGGGTCGGAGATGGCTGGCGGTTCTCGAATCTAGTTGTTATCATTGGCTACACGACTTTTTCACCCACCGAAATCGATCATCTGACGGAGGGTAAACGATGGCTTACACGTATGACCAGCTCAGCAAGATGACCGCGGTGCAACTCCGGCATATTGCGGACGGCATCGAGGACGAGGCATTGAAGGGCCACAGCACGATGCACAAGGAGCAACTCCTTCCAGCGCTTTGCAAGGTCCTCGGTGTTGAGACACACGTGCATCACGAGGTCGTCGGCGTCAACAAGAGTGAGCTCAAAGTGCAGATCCGCGCGCTCAAGCTCGAGCGTGCGACAGCAATCCAGAAGAAGGATTATGCCCAGCTTGAGTCGATCCGCGATAAGATCCACAAGCTGAAGAGAAGAATTCGGAAGTCGATCGTCTAGCAGTGACAGGTCGGCCAGGCTCGCCGTCGATCACACGATGTATCTGTTCTCGGTTTGTCACTCTCGATCCCGGCGAGAAGGTTCTGAAGAACTGACACTTCTGCAATCAGCCCTGCCCTCGAATCTCGGCCTGCCAGTCTCTACGCCGGCACCGCCTCGGTACCACGCATTGCTGAAGTTGGCTTCCTCGGCCTCCTGCGCATCGACGGTCGAGCCGATCACCATCAACCATCTTTCGGCTGGAGACATTGCGGCGCGTGCGGTTTGTGAAGCCGGCTTCGAGTTTTCGAAGTCGTTATGCATACCAGAACATCATGTTCATCGCTGCCGGGCAGATCATCCCATCGGTGACCGGCAAGAGCTGGGATGACTTTGTCAACGAGCGAATCTTCGCGCCGCTCGGTATGGTTTCGAGCAACACGAGCACTCACGCCCTCGAAGGGGTCGGGGATGTTGCGACTCTACACATAAGGGTTGAGGGGAGCGCCCGGCCGATTGCGTGGAGAAACCTCGAGAACGGCGGACATGCCGCCGGGATCAATTCGAATGTCGTCGATATGGCCCAGTGGATCAGGCTGCAGCTCGGCCAGGGGACCTACCAGGGAAAGCCGCTCTTCAGCGCAAAGGTAGCTCAAGAGATGTGGTCGCCTCAGACGATTATTCCCACCACTCCACCGAGTCCGCCACTCCCCGCATTCCTCAAACCCCATCTGTCGGCGTACGGGTTCGGCTGATTGCTGCAGAGTCGCCGGCAGAAGTCGAGCTGGCTCGGGAGTTGTTCAGGGAGTATCAGGCCTCGCTCGGGATCGGCCGAAAGCTGGCTGAGATCGTCATCGAGACCGCTCGAGGGCTCGACTATGCGAGAATGCGATTGGACACTCGGCTTTCAGCCGATCGAGCCGTACCGGCCTAATCCCATTGAGGGGGCACTGTTCCTGGAACTCGTTTTATGACAGTTGCTGAGACGAGGCTCCTGTAGCTCTCTGCTCCGAACTCGAAAATGAATTGTGGGAGGGGTGGATCATCAATCGGGGTTTGCCCTTGCTCGTCATACCAAGAATTACCGTAAGGTTGATGCTTTTAAATCTCAAACATTCTCGTTACCTTCGTCGCAGGAAACATCCCATCGGACAGAACGGCAGTAGGGTACTTCTCGACAGTGAAGACTTGAACTCTTTGGACAAAACTCAAGTCTCGCATTCTTGAACCTTCAACCATCCTGCATCAAGAAAGGATCAACACATGGCTTCCATCTCCCTGACCATCAATGGAAGAAGACAAACCGTTGATGTGAGCCCCGACATGCCGCTTCTCTGGGTACTGCGGGATACGCTTGGCCTCACAGGAACGAAATTCGGGTGCGGCATCGCTCAATGCGGTGCGTGCACGGTGCACATCAATGGGGAGGCGAGCCGATCATGCATAACGCCGGTCAACGACTGCGACGGAAAATCCATCACGACGATCGAGGGTCTTTCGGCTGACCTCAGCCATCCGCTTCAAAAGGCGTGGATCGAGGAGGATGTCCCCCAATGCGGCTACTGCCAGTCCGGCCAGATCATGGCCGCCGCGGCTCTGCTTGCCCAACGGCCCAATCCGACCGACAAGGATATCGATGACGCTCTGCAGGGAATCCTCTGTCGCTGCGGCACGTACCCGCGGATCCGTCGTGCCATCCATCGGGCAGCGCAGAAAGGAGGCAAGTGATGAGCACCTCAACGACATTGACTCGCCGGGACTTCATCAAAATGAGCTCCGTCGCTGGTGCCGGCCTCGTCCTCGCATTCTACCTCCCATCCAAAGATAAAGTGCTGGAAGATGCGGCATTTGTTCCCAACGCGTGGCTGAAGATCGATACGGACGGGACTGTGACGGTGACCGTCGCACGTTCGGAGATGGGGCAAGGCGTGCAGACATCCATGCCCATGATCGTGGCGGAAGAGCTCGATGCAGACTGGTCGAAAATCCGGATCGTGCAAGCAGACGCTCATCCTACGAGATACGGAAGCATGTCGACCGGCGGAAGCTTCAGTGTCCGCGGATCGTGGATGACGCTCCGCACAGCCGGCGCGACTGCGCGCGAAATGTTGCTCACTGCTGCCGCCCAGACATGGGGAGTTAACAAGTCGACATGCCGAGCTGAGAACAGCGCGATCCTTCAATCTTCCGGCAAGAGGCTGTCGTACGGCGAGCTGGCCGCTGCGGCTGGCAAGGTTCCGGTCCCGACCGAGGTCCCACTGAAGGACCCGAAGGATTTCAAGATCCTGGGCAAGCCCATGCGGAAGCTCGACACCTCGTCGAAGGTAAACGGGAATGCAAAATTCGGCGTCGACATCCGGGTGCCCGGGATGCTGTTCGCCTCGATTGAGAAATGTCCTGTCTTCGAAGGGAAGGTTGCTGCCTTCGATGCGTCAAGAGCGAAAGCCGTGGCGGGGGTGCGCGATGTCATTCAGCTCGACGAAGGCATCGCTGTGGTGGCGGACTCCACCTGGGCGGCGTTCGAGGGTCGCAAGGCGCTCAGCATCACGTGGGACGAGGGCCGATATTCAAATCAATCCAGCGCGGCCATTTGGAGGTCGTTCGAGGAAGCAGCGAAGTCGCGCGGTTCCCTTGAGAACTACGAAGGCGATGCCGAGGCTTCCTTCGATTCCGCCCCAACAAAGGTCGAGGCGGTCTATTATGCCCCGCTCATCGCGCACGCGCCAATGGAACCGATGAACTGTGTCGCCGACGTCCGCCCTGATCGATGCGAGATTTGGGTGCCCACCCAATCCCCTCAGCAGTCGCAAAATGCCGCTGCACGAATCCTCGATCTCCCGGTCGACAAGGTGAAAGTCCATGTTACACTCATCGGCGGAGCGTTCGGCCGCCGGTTGCAGACAGACTTCGTGTCTGAGGCGGTGAAAGTCTCGAAAGCCATCGGCGTGCCCGTGCAGGTCGTCTGGACGCGCGAGGACGACGTGCGACACGACTGGTACCGCCCGTGCACGTACAACGTCTTCAAGGCAGGACTTGACGGGGACGGTTGGCCAGTCGCGTGGCTTCATCGGATCGTCGGTCCCAGCTCCCGCGGCTTAGCGGTTGGGGGCTCCACCCCTCCGTATTTGATCCCGAATTTCCAGATTGATTCTCTCATCAAGGAGACGGGGGTACCCATCGGCGCCTGGCGTTCAGTCGGCCCGTCACAGAATGGATTCGTGATCGAGAGTTTTATCGACGAGCTTGCGCATGCAGCGAAAAAGGACCCGTTCGAATACCGACGCCACTTGCTCTCAAAGTCGCCCCGCCTGCGGCGTGCCCTCGAGGTCGCAGCAGAGAAAGTGGGTTGGAATAAGCCGTTGCCCGCCGGACATGGACTCGGCATCGCCGCGGTCGAAAGCTTCGGAAGCTCGGTCGCGGAGGTCGTTGAGGCATCGGTGAACAACAAGGGCGCCGTGCAGATCCACCGCATCGTTGCGGCGGTCGATTGCGGTCCGATCGTCAACCCGGACACACTCGAGGCGCAGGTGGAAGGGGGCATCGTGTATTCGCTCAGCTCCGTGCTGAAAGATGAGATCACGGTCGACAAGGGCCGCGTCGTCCAGGGCAATTTCGACGACTACCGGATCCTGACGATCGACGAGATGCCGAGAATCGAGGTTCACATCATTCCGAGCACGGAGGCCGTCGGCGGCATCGGAGAGCCCGGGCTGCCGCCCGTCGCTCCCGCCCTCTGCAACGCGATCTTCGCAGCGACCGGCAAGCGCATCAGACGGCTGCCGATAAGGCCCGACGATCTCAAGAGGTCCTAACCGTAGAAAGCGGCTGAACGATGACAACCGCGGAAGAACCGATCAAAGCGCCGATGCCGGAGAACATCAACGTTGATCATCGCGCGGATGGCTTGAGGCTCTCCTACCGATGGTTTTCAGGCAAGTTCGTCTTCCTTGCATTTTTCTGTCTCGTGTGGGATGGATTTCTCGTTTTCTGGTACGGCATGGCCTTCACGCAAAACGCCGACTTGATAATGCTCGTCTTCCCCGTGTTGCACGTCGCCATCGGCGTTTCTCTTACCTACTATACCCTGGCGGGCTTCTACAACCGCACGTTCATCTCGGTCGGTCGCGGGTCCTTGAGAATCGAGCACCGACCGATCCCCTGGTTCGGCAATCGGACGTTGCAGGCGTCTGAGATCGCCCAGCTCTACACCGAGCAGATCACCACCAGCGGGAAGAACGGCCCGCGGATTTCGTACCAACTCAATGCAGTCTCCCAGGAGAACAGGAAGATCAAGCTGCTCACCGGCATGGATTCCCCGGACTCCGCCCGCTTCATCGAGCGCCAGGTTGAGGATTGGCTCGGAATCCGAGATAGACGAGTTGAAGGCGAAATGCCCAAGTGACGACCTTGGTCGGAGAATCCATCGATCAAAGAGCGTAGGAGTTCCCATGGCGACAAACGTGTTGAGAATCGGTTCACCCTCGCCGGGTTTCGAAACGCTTCCCGGCACGGATGGAAAGAAGCACTCCCTGAGCGACTTCTCCAACAAGAAGATCCTTGTGATCGTTTTCTCTTGTAATCACTGTCCGTACGTCCAGGCATATGAAGATCGGATGATCGACTTCCAGCGCGAGCGTGCTCCGAAGGGCGTTCAGCTCATCGCCATCAACTCCAATGAAACGGTTCATTATCCTGAAGACAACTTTGACGAAATGGTGAAGCGCGCGAAGAAAAAGGGCTTCAACTTCCCTTACCTTCGGGACGATGATCAATCGGTTGCCGAGGCTTTCGGCGCCACGCATACCCCGGAATTCTTTGTCTTCGATCATCAACGCGTGCTCCGGTATCACGGCAAGATGGACGACAACTATCAGAGTCCCACCGATGTGAAGGTGCATTACCTCCGCGACGCCGTCGATGCGCTCCTGGCCGGGAAGGACGTCAAGCAGCCGGAGACATATTCCATCGGCTGCACGATCAAGTGGAGATAAGACGGAGCGACTCATGGAGGAGGGATTCTCCTATCCGGACTATTTTGCGCGGTTCTACGATGTCATCTACGCGCAACTGAGAACGATCGATCGCGACTTCTTCCTCCGCAAGATCCGCGAGACGAACGGTCCGGTGCTTGAGATCGGCGTCGGCACGGGTCGGCTCTTCGTGGACGCGCTGAACGCAGGGGCCGACATCTACGGTGTCGACATCAGCCCCACGATGCTCGAGCAGCTGAAGGCAAAGCTCGACCCAAAGCATCATTGCCGCGTCGAGCGGCAGGATGCACGGTCGCTGCGGCTCAACAGGACGTTCGACCTCATCCTCGCTCCGGCGCGGGTCTTCTCGCATCTACTGGAGATCGAAGACCAGCTTCGTGCTCTCGACAGCGTGTACGATCATCTCAATCCCGGCTGCCGGTTCATCTTCGACGTCTTTGTCCCCAACCCTGAAATTCTACTCCACGGCGTCGATGAACAGCTCGATTTCGACGGCGAGTACGCACCGGGAAAGAGGGTCAAACGGGTCATTTCGGCAAAAGCTGACCTCATCGACCAGATCAATCTCATTACGATGACGTTAACGTGGGACGAAGACGGCGGCGTGAAATCGGGCACGTGGCAAACACCGATGAGATTCTTCTTCCGCTACGAACTCGAGCACCTGATCCGCCGCTCAAAGCTCAAACTGATGAACATCTTCGGCAACTAATGAAAGAACTTCAGGAGATTCTTCAAGCGTTCGAGGCAATCAAGCAGACCGAGGGAAAGGCCGTCCTCGCCACGATCGTCAAGGTGAAAGGATCCACCTATCGCCGCCCCGGCGCGCGAATGCTGATCAGGCAAGACGGCTCGACCGTCGGCGCGATCAGCAGCGGATGTTTGGAGACGGATGTCGCGGAACGATCAAAGAAGGTGATGGAATCCAACGAAGCCGTCACCGTCGTCTATGATATGACTTCGTCGGAGGAGGACGTCTGGGGACTCAATCTCGGCTGCAACGGGATCATCCATCTTCTCCTCGAGCCGATCCCATTCAGCGTTGGATCGCCGCATCTCAAGTTCCTCAGCGAATGCATGCAACATCAGAGAGCAGGCGTGGTGGCGACCGTATTTCAGGTCGATGGCGAATTCAAGGCGAAGGTTGGAAGCAGGTTGATGCTCCAGGAAGACGGCTCCGTCAGCGAGGACGTCAAGAATCCCGCGCTTTCGTCAGCGCTTCTGGAGGACTCCCTCGCGGCCCTGCGGTCCAAGCAATCGAGCGTGAGGGAGTATCGGTTCACGGAGGGTGTCGCGGAAGCGTTCCTCGACGTGATCCGTCCACCCGTCCCGTTGATCATCTTTGGTGCCGGCACGGATTCAATCCCGGTGGCGCGTCTGGCGAACGAACTCGGCTGGCATGTCACGCTCGTCGATCATCGCCCGGCGCTCGCGACAAAGGAACGCTTTCCGAACCTCGACGCATTCATCCTCGCCCGCCCCGAAGAGATCGCCGAGAAAGTGCCATTGAAGTCCCACCACGTTGCAGTTGTCCTCACGCACAACTTCTCGCACGACCTCCAGCTGTTGAGGACGCTCCTTCCCTCCCCCGTTCGATACATCGGACTCCTCGGACCGTCCAAGCGAACGGAGCTTCTTCTCGACAAATTGCGCGAGACAGGGTTTACGCCATCCGCCCGGCAGCTGGCGCGACTCCATAATCCGATCGGCTTGAACATCGGCGCGGAATCGCCGGAGGAGATTGCTCTCTCCATCCTTTCGGAGATCCAAGCCTTCCTCTCGGGAAGAGGCGGCGGCTTCCTCCGGGATCACGGCGGCCCGATCCATGGTCTGTAAGCGCTCCTTTCCTCGAGCGACCTTGCATTTCCGACCTCTCGTTTCTTTCTTCTTGCCGTTTCCTGCTTGAACTCGTACATTAGTCGTCGTTCGAGTTATTTCCTCAATTCACCCACGGGCATGATTTCACCTCGATCACCCCTCGCACATCAATTGATGGCTCAGAAAGGATCCTCCATGCATCCGTTTGCAAAAGTGACTCTGTCGTTTCTCGGCATTTCCCTGGCCGCGGGCCCGGCATCGTTCAGCCAGCAGCGTGACCGCGCGAAGATTCCGGATCAGTACAAATGGAATCTGGCTGACATCTACCCGTCCGATGATGCCTGGAAGACGGCAAAGGAACAGGTCGTTGTGAAGATACCGGGAATCGAACAATTCAAGGGCGCGCTGGGGACATCCCCGCAAACGCTGCTCGCGTGCCTTGACCTCTCGAGCGATCTTACGAAGGAACTGAATCAGCTGTACAGCTATGCGAGCATGAGCTCGGACCAGGACACGAGGGATTCCAAGTACCTTGCGATGCAGCAGGAGATGAGCCAGGCCTTCTCAACCTTCGCGGCGAAAGCGGCGTTCATCGAACCCGAGATCCTGAAGATGGACCGGGCGACCATCGCGAAGTTCCTCGAGCAAGAGAAGAAGCTCGGGATCTACAAACAATACCTCGACGACATCCTCCGGCGGCAGGCCCACACGGGAACCGAGGGGGAGGAAAAGATCATCGCCGACGCGGGCCTCATGTCCGACTCACCGCAGAGCATCTATGGAATTTTCGCCGATGCCGACTTCCCGTATCCGGAGGTCACGTTGAGCGACGGCAAGAGCGTGAAGCTCACCAAAGCGACGTTCAGCCTCTATCGCACGCGCCCGAACCGGGAGGACCGCACGAAGGTCTTCGAGACGTTCTTCGGCAAACTGAACGATTACCGCCGGACCTTCGGCACAGAGTTGAACGCCGAAGTGCGCAAGGACCTCTTCTATGTGCGGGCGCGAAAGTACAACTCCTGCCTTGAGGCGGCTCTGGATGGGAGCAACATCCCGGTCCAGGTGTACCACAGCCTCATCCGGGGCGTGAACGATAACCTGGCGACGTTCCATCGCTACCTGAACCTGCGAAAACGCATCCTCGCGCTCAAGGAGCTTCACTACTACGATCTCTACGCCCCGCTGCTGAAGAACGTGGAGCTCAAATACACCGTGCAGGACGCTGAGAAAAACATCCTCGCGTCCCTCGCACCGCTCGGCCAGGAATATGTTTCCGTCATCAAGAAAGCGTTTGCGGACCGATGGATCGATCTGTATCCCACGGAGGGGAAACGCTCGGGCGCCTATTCGAACGGGTCGGTGTATGACATGCACCCCTACATGCTGCTCAACTACAACGATAAGTATGACGACATGAGCACGCTCGCTCACGAGCTCGGCCACACGATGCAGAGCTATTTTTCAAACAAGGCCCAGCCGTACCCGACGTCGCAGTACTCCATCTTCGTGGCGGAGGTGGCCTCCACCTTCAACGAGGCCCTTCTCATCGACCATCTGCTCAAGACGATCACGGACAACCAGATCCGCCTGTCGCTGCTCGGCAATTACCTGGAGGGGATCAAAGGCACGGTCTTCCGCCAGACACAGTTTGCCGAGTTCGAGTTGCGGATGCATGAGATGGCGGAGAAGGGGGAGCCGCTGACGGGCGACGTGCTGAACAACCTGTACTTGGGGATCACCAGGAAATACTACGGCCACGACCAGGGCGTGTGCATCATGGACGACGAGGTCAAAGCGGAGTGGGCGTACATTCCCCACTTCTACTACAACTTCTACGTCTACCAGTACGCGACATCCTTCACCGCTTCCGCTGCTCTCTCCGAGGAAGTGCTCGCGGGAGACAAGGAGGCAACAAAGCGTTACTTCGAGTTCCTTTCCGCCGGCTCTTCCGACTACCCGATCAACCTGCTGAAGAATGCCGGTGTCGATATGACGACGGCGCAACCGTTTGAACTTACGATGAAGAAAATGAATCGCGTGATGGATGAGATGGAGAAGATTCTGGACAGAATGAAGAAGTAGCTCCGACGCTTAACTGAACCACACATCTTAAAGGAACGGCCAAGAGGTTTGGCCCATGGCCTTTTAGGAGGGACTCAACGATGTACCGAACAGTACAGGATTTCCTCGACGATTGGAAGTATGAATCCGAAGCAACACTCAAGATCATGCATTCCCTCACCGATGCATCGCTGGGGCAGAAAGTGATGCCCGAGGGGCGCTCGCTCGGCTTCCTTGCATGGCACATCGTGCTGACGCTTGGGGAGATGGGCGGAAAGACCGGCTTGACTGTCAAATGCCCGGCTGAAGACACGCCGCAACCGTCGAAGGCGGCAGAGATCGCTGCAACGTACGAAACAGCAGCGAAATCCGTCGCGGACGACATCCGTTCCAAATGGACGGATAGTTCCCTGCTCGATGAGGTCGAGATGTATAGAGAAAAGTGGAAACGCGGCTACGCCCTTTCATCCTTGTCGGCGCATCAGACCCACCACCGCGCCCAGATGACCGTCCTGATGCGACAAGCAGGACTGAAGGTTCCGGGCGTCTACGGTCCTTCCCGTGAGGAGTGGGCGCAGTTCGGGATGCCGGCACCGCAGTAGGCAACCCGGTTCAGGATGGCTGAAGGATCTACGTCGCGACGCCTGCTCCCGGGGCCAAGAATCGATGATTGAAGGAGGCGTTCATGAAGATCCCCTCCCTTGCTGCAATCCTCCTTGCTGCCGGCGGGTCATCACGGATCCGCACACCCAAGCAGCTTCTGCGATACCAGAACAGAAGTCTCCTGCAGCACGCCGCGGAGATCGCTGTGGATTCAAATGCCGGCGAAACGTTGGTCGTTGTGGGCTTCGAGCTCGAACGAATGAAGACTGAGCTTCGCGGCCTGGAAGTCAGGGTCGTTGAAAACCCAGGCTGGCAGGAAGGGATCGCATCATCGATTCGCGTCGCGATTTCCTCCCTTCCTCCCTCTTTCGAGTCCGTCATCATCCTTCTCTGCGACCAGCCGTTGATCACGACGGAGCTCCTCAATGAACTCATCAGAACCCGCGAGAGGACCGGCAAGCCGATCGTTGCATGCCAGTACGAGGGGACCGCCGGTGTGCCGGCGCTTTTTCACTGCTCTGTCTTCCCGGAACTAGCCTTACTCAAAGGGGACCGCGGAGCCAAGCATCTCATCGAGCAATATGGTGATCGCGTCGCGCTCATCCCCTTTCCCGGAGGGAACGTCGACATCGATACCCTTGCCGACTATGAGCGATATATCAGGCCTCACACCCGAGCATGATCCATGACCAGGCCTGGTTCCACCGGCTCTTGCGGCCTTCACGGCAGCCGCGGCGCCTCCATTCACCGACTCAGAACCTCCGGTCGCCGAAAAAACTGCAACAAAGGAGCGTTCGTCCTGTATCTTAAGAAGTGATCATCGTGGCTGTAGGGCTGCAGGCTGAGACCCCCTGGGAACGCCGACGGGGGTTCTGGTGGACGTTCCTCGGATTGTGGCTTTTCGTCTCGGTCGCTCACGTGTTCGGACTCACTTTCCACGATTCCTGGCCTATCCTACTGATCGGATGGGGCATCAGTATTGTCTGGAGAGCAGTCACGCCTCATCCTCAATGCAGTTTTGTTAAGGAGTGGGAGAATGGAAACAAGAAGTTCATTTCGACTGGGCTCTCAACTTGTCTTGGGCTTGATCGTCGTCCTCCTGGGGGTCATCTTTACCTTGGACAATCTCGGCATCCTGTATGCCGGGGACTTTCTGAGGTACTGGCCGGCTCTTCTCCTCGCGTACGGCGTCTGGAAGATCGTGACGTGCACAACCCCGTCAGGAAGATGGTGGGGATTCCTCTGGACCTTCGTCGGAGCGATACTCCTCTTGGACAAACTCGATATCGTCTATGTCAGCGTTTGGGATCTCTGGCCGCTCATCCTGGTTCTCATCGGCATCAACTTGATCCTCGGTTCGCGGCGGCGGCACCGAGAATTTGCTGCAGGGGCGGAGGCCCAGACCGGGGACAGCAATTCAACCATCAGCGGTTTCGCCCTCCTGGGTGCGTTCAAACGCACCAACGATTCTCAGGATTTCCGGGGGGGTGAGGCAACAGCCATCATGGGAGGGTGTGAGCTTGACCTCCGTCAGGCTTCCATCAAAGACGTTGATGCTATCCTCGATCTCTTCGCGTTCTGGGGGGGCATCGAGGTGAAAGTTCCGGAGGATTGGACCGTCATTCTTCAAGGCGTTCCCATCCTTGGGGGATTTGAAGACAAGACGCGGCCGCCGAAAGGCGAATCGAAGAAGCAGTTGATCATCAAAGGCTATGCGGTGATGGGGGGAGTGGAGATCAAGAACTGAGCGATGCACCCCATCCTGGCAAATCGAGAGCGGCTGGCGATCTACATGCTCGGCTGGCTGATTTTGGGAAGCCTGCTGGCCGCCGTGGTCGCGCTGCCGAAGGTGTTCTCGTGGACTGAGGCCCTCGCCCTCGCAATCCCGCTCACGCTCCTCTACGGAACCATCTGTCTGCCGTCGTGGTATCTTTGTCGTGTCTTTCCGCTGCAGAGAACGGGCTGGCCGCAGCTTCTCATCCTCTACGTTATTGCCGGTCTTCTCACGAGCTCGTTGTGGATCCTGATCGGAAACGGATGGGTCATCGTGCTGGAACGCCTCTCACTCTTCGCCCCGATGAGCAAACGGTTCGTCGCTATCACACCGTTTCTGGTCGGCGTCGGCGTCATCCTCTTCGCGCTCACCGTCGCTGTTCACTATCTCATCATTACATTCGAAGCGACGAAAGAAGCCGAGCAGCGCGAGCTGCAATCGAGGATTCTCGCACAGGAGGCCGAGCTCAAAGCACTCCGGGCGCAGATCAACCCGCACTTCCTCTTCAACAGCCTCAACTCCATCAGCGCACTGACAACGCAGAACCCCTCTGCCGCTCGGGCGATGACCCTCCGACTGGCCGATTTTCTTCGAAAGAGCATAAGACTGGGGGCACAGGAAATGATACGGTTGGAGGAAGAGGTCTCGCTCTCTCTGAACTTTCTCGAGATTGAACAAATCCGCTTCGGATCACGCCTCAAGGTCGAGCAGCAGATCGAAGACCTCTGCAAAACGTGTCTGGTACCGCCTTTGATCCTGCAGCCATTGACTGAGAATGCGGTCCACCACGGGATTGCTCGCCTGGTGGACGGCGGCACGATTCGTCTTGGAGCAGAATGGCGCGGAAGCGTGCTCCACATAAGCGTTGAAAACCCGACTGATCCGGATCACCCGGGAGGCAAAAAGAACGGCGTCGGACTGGAAAACGTGAGAAAACGATTGAATGCATTGTATGGGACGGATGCCCGCCTTCTGACCGAGGAAAAGGAGGGTGGCTTCCGTGCCGAGGTCTCCATTCCGGCACAGACAGCTCCCAAGGTTGGCATGCGTCCTCTCTCAAATTCTACTGTCGGCTGACGTTCCAGTCGGAACGATTCCTGAGTTTTGTTCTTCCCCTCTCCCACTCGCTCCTCGGAAAAAGCTTAGCGAAATTCATCCTCTTTTTAGTACCTTTGAGGAGCAATGGAGAAGCTCCGCGCCGTCGTCGTCGATGACGAAGATCTCGCTCGCAGCGTCGTGCGAGAATACCTTTCGTCCCATCAGGATATCGAGATCGTTGCCGAATGCTCCAATGGTTTCGAAGCCGTCAAGGCCATCACCGATCTGAAGCCTGATCTCCTCCTTCTCGACGTTCAGATGCCGAAGCTGGACGGGTTCGAGGTTCTGGAATTGGTGGACGAACATCCCGCTGTCATCTTCGTGACCGCCTATGACCAGTACGCGGTGAAGGCGTTTGAGGTGCACGCCGTGGATTATCTGCTCAAGCCGTTCGGCAAGGAGCGATTTGACGAAGCGCTGGCACGCGCCCGGCAAAAGATTGCGCTGAAGGAACCCCTTCCATTCAGCGGCGTCCTGGCTGCCGCGCGGTCGAGAGACCTCCCGCTCGACCGCCTCCTCGTGCGAGACGGCTCGAAGGTGCACGTCATTGCAGCCGAGAAGATCGACTACGTTGAAGCACAGGACGATTATATCGCACTCAAGTCCGAAGGAAAGACACATCTCAAACAACAACGCCTCTCCGAGCTTGAGGCGTTGCTCGACCCGAAGCGGTTCGTACGCATCCACCGGTCGTATATCCTGAATGTCGACCGGCTAGCACGACTTGAGCTCTATGCCAAAGACAGCCGGATGGCAATCTTGAAGGACGGCACCAAACTTCCCGTGAGCAGAGCGGGATATGAGAAGCTGAAGGGATTGTTGTAATTGAGCCATCGAGCCATTGAGTAATTCGATTATCGAACCGCGAGAGCAAACAGAAAGTGACCCGATCGCCCGATTCCCATTGACGCCATGACTCAATTCTCATTCATCCGATCTTCCATTCACAACTTCTAGAGGAGGCTCACCTATGCTACGACGAACTTTTTTCATCTCGACCTTATTACTGCTCGCGGTTGCAGCCTGCCTCTCGCAGGTCACAGCCATCAAGGCTGGCAAACTCGTGGATCCCAAGAGCGGCTCGGTCCTCACCAACCAGGTCATCCTCATCGACGGGAAAACAATCAAGGCCGTCGGAGCGGAAATCCCGATTCCGAGGGATGCGACCGTCATCGATCTCTCAAACTCGACCGTCCTTCCTGGGCTGATCGATTGCCATACGCACATCCTGTTACAGCCCGAAGACGAGGGGGCCATTCCGCCGGTCATCACCAAGTCTCAGGCGTTCCGAACTGTGCAAGGAGTAGCCGCAGCCAGGAAGGACCTCGAGGCCGGCTTCACGATGCTTCGCGATGTGGATAGCGAAGGTGCGGGACTTGCGGATGTCGCCATTCGGGATGCCGTCAACCAAGACATCATTCCGGGCCCGCGCCTGCTCGTCGCAGGGGACGCGCTCACGATCACCGGCGGCCATATGAATCTCGTCGGCATCAATCCTGATATCACCGTTCCCGATCCCGCGGCGTTGACAGATTCACGTGACGCGATGATCATTGCGATCCGGCGCAATGTCAAGTATGGAGTCGATCTGATCAAGATCTATGCAACCGGCCGGACGAGTCAGAACGATCCCGTCACGATGGAGCCGCTTTGCGAGTTCTCAAGGGAAGATATCGAAGCTGTTGTCAATGAGGCCAAACGTTGGAGAAAGGATGTTGCAGCTCATGCGTATGGCGGTCAAGGCGCAAAGAACGCAGTGCTGGCAGGAGTCTACTCAATCGAACATGGCATGCTGCTGGATGACGAGACGCTGAAGTTGATGGTCGAGCGAGGCACGTACTGGTGTCCCACGCTCTGCGTCTACATTCCGGAAAGCACGGTGGGAATGACAGAGATGCAGCGTCGGATCGTTCAACGCCACGAGGAGACGTTTCAGAAAGCGATGAAGATGGGGATCAAGATTGCGTTCGGAACGGATGTCGGCGCGTATCCGCATGGCACCTCGGCCCGAGAGTTCGTCAAGATGGTCGAGTATGGGATGAAACCGATCGACGCCATCCGGTCGGCAACGATCACAGCCTCGCAGCTCGTCCATATGGAGAAGGAGATTGGCAGCATCGAGCCGGGCAAGTATGCAGATATCATTGCGACGGACGGTAATCCGGTCGATGACATCAAGGCATTAACCCGGGTGACGTTCGTGATGAAGGAAGGGAAAGTGTACAAAGGATTGATTCATTGATTCATTGGGGAGATGGCGGCTTTGTTTGACAGGCGTTGTTCGAGCCCGACAGTTGTACTGTCGGGGCACTGTCGAACATGACCCGCGGGCGAGTTCTACTCTCATCTGCGAGAGTCGATCGAGTTGAACTCGACGAGGCCCTTTACATTCAGCGACCTGGCTGAGATCTATTTCTGCACGGACGTGATCATCGGCTGGCAGTACATCTTCACTTCGATTGAATTCTTTTGAGCGATCATCGACTCGTTGAAGTATTGCCGACTCCACAAGGGTCTACGGCTCCACGGCTACGTCATAATGCCCAATCACTTGCACAGTATGCTGTCCGCAAGCGATGGCGATCTCTCAAGCATAGTCAGAGACTACAAACGTTTCACTTCGGCCACGATCTCGGAGCTGTTGCAGGAATCGGGGAACAACCGACTGCTTCGATACTTTGCCAGGGCAGCCAAAACTGCTGGCAGAGGAAACGCCTTCCAGATATGGCAATCCGGAAGTGACCCCGAGCCTATACTCAGTTATGCTTTCTTTCTTCAGAAGTTGAACTACATACACGAGAATCCGGTACGCAAAGGATTTGTTTCACGTCCAGAGCATCGGACTTATTCGAGCGCGCGGAACTACTACCTCAATGATCACTCAGTGATTGCGGTCGATATGTTGGAGTAAAACTCCAACATGGGTCCTCTTCGACAGCCCGCCCGAACGACCGACTCTATGCTTTGCATCGTTCGGTCGGGCGGGTATAACTGTCGAAGAACGGTAAAGAAGAACAGTCGAGCGAGAAACAAGCTCATGATACAGTCAAGTAAGCTTTGGGAGCTTCTGCGCAAAATCGCCCGGGCAACGGTCGGCGTCATCGGCGACTTCTGTCTCGATGCCTACTGGGATCTCGACGCGTATGCACCTGAGATCTCCGTCGAGACCGGGAAGCCGACGCTCGCCGTGACGAAACAGCGATACACCCTCGGCGGGGCAGGCAATGTCATAAGCAACGTCGTCTCCCTGGGCGTGCGGAAAGCCTTTGCATTCGGGGTCCGGGCAGACGACCTCTTCGGGAGGGAACTGACGAGACAGCTTGAAGCCCTCAAGGTTGATTCTACAGGCCTTGTCCTACAGCCGTCCGAATGGGATACCCCTGCATACGCGAAACCGTACCTCGGCGATGAAGAGCAGAACCGAATCGACTTCGGCCGCTTCAATAAGATCTCGCAGGAATCCGCGGACCATCTGATCAACGCCCTCGAAGCGAGTCTGCCGAGGCTGGATGCCCTGATCATCAATCAGCAGCTCCTTCAGAGCATCTATACTTCTGAAGTCATTGTGACGTTGAACCGCCTCATCGAACAATTCCCCGCGAAAGTCATCCTCCTCGATTCGCGGAATCGAAGCCTCGAGTTCCATCATACGCTTTACAAGGTAAATGCTCTTGAGGCGGCCCGCCTGTTCGGCAAGAGGGAGGCGAGCAACGAGGAGGTTCCTCTCAAGGACCTCCAGCACTATGCAGAACAATTGTATCGTCGCTTTGAGAGACCGGTGTTTATCACGCGGAGCTCGCTGGGCATCCTTCTGTTCGACGGAAATGAGTTTTCTGACACCCCCGCGATGAAGATCCAGAATCCGAGCGACACCGTCGGCGCGGGCGACACAACGATCGCGGCGATCGCGTGCGCCCTTGCTGCAGGTTCATCTTACACGGAAGCCGCAACGCTCGCGACGTATGCGGCCGCGGTAACCGTCCAGAAGCTACGGCAGACAGGGACAGCAAGCCCGAATGAGATCCTCGAGATTGCAAAATGAAGATGACCGTCATCTTCCCTGGTCTCTCTTCAAGAAATAACGGTCATCTCACCTAGGAGGCCTCCGATGCAATCGACATTCAAGTCGTGAATCTCATGGCACGAGAAGATGAAGAAGCCGCAAGAGCCAAGAATTGTCCACATCAAAGCCCGCCGGCGAAGGTGGCAAGAGCAGTACGGAAGCGGCACGATGCTTATCGCCACTCCCCGGCTCGTGGAGGGTCTGATGAGAAAAGCCGCCAAAGGCGAGCTCCTGACCACCGGCATCTTCGCCCGCATCGTGGCGGAAGCCGCGAATGAGGAAATGAACGAAGGGAAGAAGCTCGTCACGCCCTACTGGCGATTGGTTCGTGATGATGGCGCCCTCATGGAGAAATTCCCCGGCGGCGTCTCCGCTCAAGCGAAGCTCCTGCGGAACGAACGGCATATCATCAACCCGGGACAGGGAAAGAAACCCCCACGCGTAAAGGACTTCGAGAAGCCTCTGACTCATCTCTAGAAGTGTGGAGGGCAACATCCCGACCCAGCTCGGACACGCCAGAGGACGAATAGCGTCTCACGCTTCTTGTTGCATCTTCGTCTCCCCATGCGTATTTTCATCTGTGGCATTCGGGTTTTCGCTTCATGACAGTACACTTCTGCCATTTCCACCGTGCCGGCTAATAATACCTACGACCCAGGCTTCTCAGTCGTGAAAGCCCTGCGGGGCGGCAACGTGTCCGACCGCTCGCGGGGATTTGAACTCATCGTCGTCGTCTCGTGGAAGCCCGTGTACAAATACCTCCGCCGACAATGGCAGAAATCGAGTGACGACGCGAAGGCACTCACGCTTCGATTCTTTTCGAGGGTGATCGAAACAGACTTCCTCAGCCGATATGACCCTGCCAGACTGCGATTCCGGGCATTTGTTCGCGAGCAAGTTGATTTGTTTGCTTCAACGAAGCAGAGCACCGAATCCGAGTCGGAGTCACTCGCTCTCGACTTCGGTTCGGCGGAAGAGGAATATGCGCTGGACCAACATGATCCGAATCAATCAGCCGAAGCATTTTTCGACGGCGAATGGGCCCGGAGCCTCTTCACGCTTGCCATTGAGCAGCTGCACAACACCCTCGAATCCCAAGGTAAGCTGGTTCAGTTCAAGCTCTTCCAGCGATTCGATCTCCAGGATCGATCCGGCGGTGAGACCATATCGCACGATCAGCTGGCGCGCGAGTTTTCCCTGCCGATCAGCGAGGTCGCGAACGGCTTGTCCGCAGTGCGACAGCGACTCAGCTCCATCGTCCTCGACCTCGTGCGATCCTTCAGCACAACGGACGATGAGTTTCGCAAAGAGGCCCGCTCGTTATTCGGAATATAGATGAACCGGAGTTACTGCCAGACGTCTTCCCTTACCATCCAAACAGCGTCATCTGAAACGGAGCGTTTTCTATGAGCCGCACCTCGCCCATCCTGTTGGCACTCCTCATCGCCCTCCTCCCAACCCTCGGCGCGGGGCAAGGGAGTTCCGGCTTTGACGGCAAGTGGGTGCTCATCCCTCACATGAGCCAAGAGATCGGACTCTACGGCACCCTGTCGATCGAGATTCAGCAGCGGCCTTCCAGCGTTCTAATCGTTCAGAAATGGGGAACCAGCCGCTCGTTCACCGACTCCATCGCATTGAACCTGGGCGGCACGGTCAACGACATCCCGGTTCGCGATCGCGTTTGGCCGAGCAACGTCTTCATGGGGTTTTCCATGCCTGTCGGGTTGACGCGTCAGATTAAGGCGATGTGGGAAAAGGAGGGCAAGGTTCTGAAACTTGAGGAGTCGTACTCAATCCGTGGATCGCAGGGACTCAGTCCCGTCTCTACCGTACACATCTACGAACTCTCAGATGACAAGGAGCTTCTCACGTATGCGATCGACCGCTCCGCCCGAAAGACCGGTCCCCCCTTGAAGTTCGTTCTCAAGAGAGCCGGAACGAAAGAAGCGTACTTCATGCACATCGAGGACAACTGGGAGATACAGGGGAAACTCCCGGTCCAGGCCTTTCTCATCAGCCTCCAGGGGCTCGCCAACACCGATGCACCCCACCTGTACTTCATCTATCCCGACAGCTGGCCGTTCACGTACACCGCGTCCGTGTTCGATTTCTATCGAGACAAACGCTTTTTCACCTTCACCGACCTACGGACGCAGGAAGCAGCACTGCAGGCGTTCAAGAAATTTGTGAAAGGATATGTTGTGTGGGACAAGTCCGTCCGTACCTCCCTCATCGTTGCCTTCACGATCGCCGGAGTTGAACGGGCCGTCGTCGTCAGCGAAGAGATGATCCCGATGGTCGAACGCGCCGGCTTGAAGCCCGTGGCGGATCTGCGGGGAAGGTTCACTGGCCAAACAGATGTGCAGATCTATACGTGGGCTTACGATCATTACTGGAAGCGGTGCAGCAAGGATCTGATCATCTGGATGGGGGGCGAGGCCGGAACTATCATGAAACCCGGTGTGGCCGACTGGGGGATCGCGAAGCGCGCGTTCTTCAACGACCTATCGAGCAGGCCGACCGACACGCTGGAGTACCAGCTCGCGAGGAGAATCCTCGGCGAGATGGAGCCTCTGTCCATGGTGATGGGATGGCACTCGTACGCAAAGGACCTCGAGCGCGAGCACGTGACACTCACATCGAGCTTCGGCTTCCGCGTGGAGGGCTTGAACACGTTACCCAATGCCAGCTTCAGCAGTCAGGTCCCACCGTCGCCGGGGTTCAAATACAGGAACAATCATTACCTCGTTCCCGGGAAGGATTACACACCGCAGAAGAAGGTGTACATCACCTGCATTCAGACGGATGGGATCGGGCTGGGGGCCTGGCTGAAGCCCGGCCGCGGGGAGATTCCGTACGCGTGGGAGGTCACCATGAACTATCTCTGGATGGCCCCGTCGATGCTCGAGTACTTCTACACGATGGCGACGCCCAACGACTTCTTCATCGGTTGTCTCTCCGGCCCGGGCTATCTCTATCCGAAAGCCGTGCCTCCAAAGCTCCTCACTCCGCTCATCGCGAAGGCGAAGGAGCAGATGGATGCCCTGGACCTCAACGTCTTTGAGATCATGGATTATTCCCAAGGGGCAACGGTCGAGGGAAATACAGACCTCACCAAACAGGTCGTGGACGCGTACTACAAAGGCATGCCGAATGCGATCGGCTTCGTGAACGGGTACGCACCATCGTACACCTTCGCGGTGCGCGATGGAAGGCCGCTCATCTCCTATGATTACTACCTCTCCCCGACACGACCTGAGGCGGATGCCGTAGCGGACCTCGAGGAGCTAGCCACGATCAACAGCAAGCGGCCGTATTTCCTCCTTGTCCACGTTCGAGAGTCGAGCGACATGAAGCGCGTGAAGGGAATCCTGGATAAGCTGGGACCAGACTTCGAACTCGTGCCACTTGACGTCTTCCTCACGATGGCGGGCAAGGAGCCAACGTTTCAGGAGCGCTTCCTTGAGCCGTCACGCTGAGAACAGGCCGCGCCCATATCCCCGCGCACGGACCCTTTCCTTGATGAGGAGATTTCGTTAGATTGCCGATGAGGCAGGAAATGAATCAGCCGAACTATTCGAAAATCGTCCCGTTCATGCTGGGGATCCTTGTACTCTTTGTGCTTGGCATCATCCTGCGCGAGCTCCAGTCCATCCTGCTCCCCTTCGTCATCTCGGTGTTTCTCTCCATCATCTTCGGTCCCCTCGTCACAGAGCTCAAAGAGAAGAAGGTGCCGACCTTTGTGGCGCTCCTTGCTGTTCTTCTCTCCATCGCTTGCATCCTCTTTGTCCTTGCCCTCGTCATCTCCTCGAGTGTGGATTCGTTCGTGAAGGAGGTGCCGAAGTACCAGGAGCGGCTCGTGAACCTCGGCTCGACGATTGCAGGAAGCGTCAAAGAGCTCGCGTCGAAGCTCAATTTCCGGCTGGAGGAGGTAAACGTTCAACAGGCATTTCAACTCTCGTCGATCACCTCAGCACTCGCGTCCGGCATCGGTTCCTTCCTGAATCTTGTCGCCAATCTCTTTCTCGTTCTATTGTTCATGGTGTTCATTCTTGCCGGTACGGGAGAGCTGACTGTCAAGATTCGAAAGGCCTTCCCGCCGGATCAGGCTGGTCGGATCGTGGAGGTGATCGAGAAAGTCGGGAGCCGCACGCGCCGGTACCTTGTCACCAAGACTTTGATCTCCGCCACGACGGGGACACTCACGTTTCTCATCCTGTGGGCTTTGGGCGTCGATTTCCCCCTGGTGTGGGGCTTTCTGACGTTCGTCCTGAACTTCATCCCCAACCTCGGCTCGCTCATTGCGATCATTCTTCCCTTCACACTTTCACTTCTTCAATTCGACAATCTCCGCATCCCGATCCTTGTGCTGATCCTCCTTTCAGCAACCCAGCTTGTTCTCGGGAGCATCATCGAACCGAGGCTGATGGCGTCACGATTGAACCTCAGCCCGCTGGTCATCCTGGTATCTCTGATCTTCTGGGGATGGCTGTGGGGCGTCGTGGGGATGATCCTCGCTGTTCCGATCATGGTAACGGCAAGGATCATCTTTGACGACATTGATGCCCTCCGGCCGATCTCGGTCTTTATGGGGAGGCACATCTCCACGACGAAATGATGCATCTGACTATTCTGTGGCGTCAGGGGCCCGCCCTATGAGTATTCATTCAGTCGGGCGGGTTCCCCTCCGTCCTCGTTGTCGGCCGCAATATTGCTGCTTGCTTTTGAAATTGATAGTGGAAATGCGTAACTTAGCGTGAAAACGGATTCACCGGTGCGCTGATGACGAAAAAGCAGATGAGCCAGAGAGCCTCATCCCTGTTCGCAAAAGTAGCTTCGATGTATGATCATTACGATTATAAGCATGCGCTTGCCATCTTGAAGAGCGACTTTGCCGAGGAATTGATCGACGTTTGTGAAGTCCTACTGCGCTTCCGGATAACCGAGGAACAGATCAAGAGGCCAGGAGGCAACGAGAGTGAAATTCCTAAGGCACTTTCAGAGTTGCTGAGACCAAGGGGATGGCTGGAGAGAAAGCTTACTGCAAAACTGGTAGTTGACAACGATGATGTTGTAAGTTCGGACACCCACTTGATCGATTATATGAAGAACAAGGTTGCTTTCGACCTTGAATGGAATAGCAAAGATCAGACTTTTGATCGCGACCTGTATGCATTCAGAGCGTTTTTCGAATACAACAAGATCAGTGCGGGAATACTGGTAACAAGAAGCGACGAACTAGAGAACTATTTCAAGTCTCTCGGAGAGTACGGAGACAAGCACGGTGACATGAGGAGATACAACGACAAATTCGGGGCGAGCACAACACACATGGGAAAACTGTTACCACGGCTCGAGGCTGGACGAAGTGGCGGCTGCCCGGTGCTTGCTCTTGGAATAACCAAGAAACTGATTGTCACACGATCGCATTGAGGAATTGAGAAATGAAACATGTCGTACCGTCGCCTCGTCCGTCAGCGGCGCAAGATCTCATAGAGCGTGTTCACGGTGTATTCAATGGTATCCTTGCGGATCCTCCCTGGCGCTTTCAAAACCGAACAGGCAAGATGGCGCCTGAGCACAGACGACTTTTGCGATATCCTACCCTTGAGCTCGAGGAGATCTACGAGCTACCTGTCGGCCAGCTTGCGTCTGATCGCTGCCACTTGTATCTGTGGGTTCCCAATGCACTCATCGCTGAAGGTTTGGAGACGATGCGACGTTGGGGCTTCACTTATAAGACCAACATCGTGTGGCATAAGATCAGAAAAGATGGCGGTCCTGACGGTCGGGGTGTCGGATTCTACTTCAGGAATGTCACCGAATTGCTGCTTTTCGGCGTGCGCGGCGGAATGAGAACACTCGCGGCTGGCAGGAGACAGGTGAATATCATAATAACCAGGAAGCGCGAGCACTCTCGCAAACCAGACGAAGTGTACGATCTTGTAGAATCTTGCAGTCCTGGGCCATACTTGGAGCTTTTCGCACGATTCCATCGGGACGGCTGGGCTCAATGGGGAAATGAAATCGTCGAAGGGAATGAATATCAGAGAATGGCTGAGAAAGTGTATAGACCTGGAAGTAAAAGGAGAGGAGCCGGGGTTCAACAGGTCCTGTTCGACCGGCATTCAAAATTTACAAGACACAAATAGTGACATTTCACCGCTGCATCCTCGCTCGACAATTCCCTTCGCGTCTCCTCCGGACTCTGGCTAGGGCGGTCTCTTCTCACCTGACCTTGACTCAGATTGAAAACAAGTGGATTCATGCTAGTCCATCAACCTTTGTTTTTTCGCTGAATTGAAGACTTTGCCCGACCGTCCATACATCCTCTCTGAAACGAGCTGGAAGACCGTGAAGATGACGACCTATGAAGTGGCGGTCTTTCCATGGGGCGCGACCGAAGCTCACAACTACCATCTCCCCTATGGGACCGACATCGTCGAAAGCAACACGATCGCTGCCGAATCGGCGCGGATCGCCTGGGAGGCGGGGGCGAAGGTCGTCGTCCTCCCGACCGTCCCCTTCGGTGTCAACACCGGTCAGCTCGATATCCCGCTGACGATCAATATCAATCCGAGCACGCAGGCCGCCCTGCTCCGGGACGTTACGGATTCTCTTTCTCGCCAGGGGATCAGGAAGCTCGTCGTTCTGAACAGTCACGGGGGAAACGACTTCCGGCAGATGATCCGTGAGCTTCAGCCGGAATACCCCGACATGTTCCTCTGTACCATCAACTGGTGGCAGATCGTCGATCAGACGAGGTACTTCGAAGAGGCGGACGATCACGCGGGCGAGATGGAGACGAGCGTGATGTTGAAAGTCGCTCCGCAGCTCGTTCGACCGCTGGCGGAAGCGGGCCCGGGAAAAGCGAAAAAATTCAAGCTCCACGGCCTTCGTGAGCGCTGGGTGTGGGCCCCACGCGTCTGGACGAAAGTCACGGAGGACACTGGCGTCGGAAACCCCTCGAAGGCCACCGTCGAGAAGGGCGAAGGATATCTGAAAGCCGTTACGCAGAAGATCGGCAGCTTCCTTATTGAACTCGCAGCATCAGATATCCAGGATCTGTACGAATAGAGCAAGCATCGCTCATTCTTTGTTCAGCATCCCGGTTGGCGCTGCAGCGAGGTCGCACCAATTGCAGTTCCCGCATTCAACTTGATCGCTAGGATACACCATGTCCGAGCTCACTCACTCCCCCGCGTGGAAGGCGCTTGAACGCCATCATCAGGAGATCGGCGCGAACCACCTGCGAGACCTGTTTGCAGAGGATTCCAGGCGGTTCGAGAAATTCTCCGTTCGCTGGAACGACATCCTCCTCGACTATTCGAAGAATCGCATTACCGAGGAGACGATGTCCCTCCTGCTCGACCTAGCCCGCGAGGTCGATGTCAAAGGCTGGATCGAGAAGATGTTTCGAGGAGAGAAGATCAACGTTACCGAGGACCGGGCCGTTCTCCACATCGCCCTCCGCAATCGTTCCAATACCCCGATCATCGTCGACGGCGAAGATGTGATGCCCGCGGTCAACAGCGTCCTCAAGCAGATGCGATCCTTCACCGAGTCCGTTCGTACTGGATCCTACAAAGGGTCCACAGGCAAAGCGATGACCGACATCGTCAATATCGGCATCGGCGGATCGGATCTGGGCCCCGTGATGGTTACGGAGGCGCTGAAGCCGTACGGCCACCCGCGGCTCAACGTCCATTTCGTCTCGAACATCGACGGGACGGACATCGCAGAGACGCTGAAGCGCCTGAATCCCGAAACCGCGCTTTTCATTATCTCCTCAAAAACGTTCACGACACAAGAGACGATCACGAACGCTCAGTCAGCGAAGCGTTGGTTCCTTGAGCGTGCGAAGGATGACGCAGCCGTCGCAAAGCACTTCGTCGCGGTCTCAACGAATGCGAAGGCGGTTTCGGCGTTCGGCATCGATACGAGAAACATGTTCGAGTTCTGGGACTGGGTTGGGGGAAGGTATTCACTCTGGTCGTCAATCGGTCTGTCCATCGCCTTGTACGTCGGCATGGAGAGCTTCGAAGAGCTCCTCACCGGCGCTCATGAAATGGATCAGCACTTCCGCACGGCGCCGCTCGAGAAGAACATCCCGGTCATTCTCGCGTTGCTCGGCATCTGGTACAACAACTTCTTCAGCGCCGAGAGCCACGCGATCATTCCGTACGATCAGTACATGCATCGCTTTCCGGCCTACTTCCAGCAAGGCGATATGGAGAGCAATGGCAAACGGGTTACTCGAGATGGCGCCGAGGTCGACTATTCGACCGGACCGGTCATCTGGGGCGAGCCGGGGACAAACGGCCAGCATGCGTTCTTCCAGCTCCTCCACCAGGGTACGAAGCTCATCCCGGCGGATTTTCTGGCGCCGATGCAAACGCACAATCCGATAGGCGATCACCATGCGATTTTGCTGTCAAATTTCTTTGCGCAGACTGAAGCGCTGATGCGTGGAAGGACCGAAGCGGAAGCACGAAAGGAGCTTGAGGCTTCAGGCATGAAAGGTGCGGCTCTTGAGAAACTTCTGCCTCACAAGGTTTTTCCCGGGAACAGGCCGACCAACTCCATCGTTTTCAAGAAGGTGACTCCCCGAACGCTGGGGTCTCTGATCGCTCTCTACGAGCACAAGATCTTCGTGCAGGGGCTGATCTGGAACGTCAACTCATTCGATCAGTGGGGGGTGGAGCTCGGCAAACAGCTCGCGAAGACGATCCTGCCCGAGCTGCAGATCGAAGAAAGCATCAAGAGCCACGATTCATCGACGAATGGGCTGATAGCGTTCTGCAAGGAACATCGGGCATAGAGATCAAAAACAGCGAGAGCTCTTCACCTTCAGACTTGCGGAGAACAATACATGCGCAAGATCATCAAGTGGGGTGGCATTGCGGTCCTCATCGCTCTCATCGGAATCCAGTTCATTCAGCCCGAGCGGACGAATCCTCCCGTCGGTGAGTCCAAAACGATCTTTGCATCGCTCAATGTCCCGCCCGAGGTGAGAGCGATTCTTGAGCGCTCCTGCTTCGATTGCCACTCCAACAATACAACGTGGCCCTGGTACAGCCACGTGGCGCCGACCTCCTGGCTCGTCGCAAGCGACGTGAGAAACGGGCGAAGGCTCATGAATTTTTCCACGTGGGGCAACTACGACGAGACGCGGCAGATCTCCAAGCTCGATATGATCTCGCAAATGGTGACGGACGACAAGATGCCTCTCAAGACCTACCGGCTGATGCATCCGAATGCCGCTCTTTCCAAAGCGGAGGTCGATCTGATCAGCAACTGGGCTGAGAAGGCACAGGACAGTTTCCTCGGGCCGGATTCCACCGATTCTCCCGCCAAGAAATAAGAAACCGGGAACGGTCACCGCCGTTTGTGGTTTTTCTCCTGAATCTTTCTTAATCTTACCCCGGCACGTTCAGACACCGCCACTTTCCCATCAAAAGAGTCCTTCCGCGCGTATGAGGTGTGCCGCACACTCTCGGAATAGCAGGCGCCTCTTCGACGTCTCTCAAGGAGCATCGTCATGATTCGACCCATCTATACGTACACGGTGGCCCCCTCGCTTCCAAAGGAACTTGAAGCGCTCTACGAGCTTGCGTACAACCTCCTGTGGGTATGGGATCACGACATCATGGAGCTTCTGATTCGTCTCGATCCTGATCTCTGGGAGAAAACGAATCACAACCCCGTGCAGCTGCTCGGGATGATCAGCCAGGATCGGCTCAACAGCGCGGCGCGCGACGATGCGTTCCTCACGCAGCTCGAGCGTGCGTACGAGCGTTACAAGAAATACCTCGATACGAGCTCATCCTGGTTCCGAAAAACCTACACGCAAATCGGGGACAACCAGATCGCCTACTTCTCTGCGGAATTCGGTCTTACAGAGTGTCTGCACAGCTATTCGGGCGGGCTCGGCGTCCTCTCAGGCGATCATTTGAAATCGGCAAGCGACCTCGGGCTTCCTCTCATCGGGGTCGGCCTGCTGTACCAGCAGGGGTACTTCCGCCAGTACCTGAACGCGGACGGCTGGCAGCAAGAGCGTTATCCGGAAAATGATTTCTACACGCTTCCTCTCCGGCTCGAGGTCGACAAGAATCGGAAACCGCTCACGATCTCGGTGAACCTCCCGGGACGCGCAGTGCACGCCCAGATCTGGCGTGTCAACGTGGGCCGCATCCCCCTGTATTTGCTCGACACCAACATCCCTTCCAACTCGGCCGACGACCAGGACATTACCGATCAGCTTTACGGAGGCGACCGGGAGCTGCGCATCAAACAAGAAATCCTGTTGGGGATTGGCGGATTTCGCGCGTTGAAGGCACTCGGCCTCCACCCCTCCGTGTTTCATATGAACGAGGGGCATTCTGCATTCTTGAGCCTCGAGCGCTGCCGCGAGATGATGACGACATCGAAGCTCTCTTTTGCAGAAGCGCGGGAGGCGGCAACGGCCGGATTGGTCTTCACAACGCACACGCCGGTCCCCGCCGGAAACGATTACTTCGCGCCGGATCTGATGGACAGATACTTCTCCGACTACTCGAAAGAACTGGGTCTCACGCGAAAAGAATTCCTCGGTCTGGGCCGGCAAGAACCGGAAAACGATCAGGAGCCCTTCTGTATGACAGTCCTCGCCCTGCGGATGGCCAGCGGCAGTAACGGCGTGGCGAAGCTGCACGGCAAGGTCTCTCGCTCGATGTGGCAGAAGGTATGGCCCGGCGTGCCGACCAATGAGACTCCGATCGCGTCGATCACGAACGGAGTCCATGCGCCCTCGTGGATCAGTCGAGAAATGACCGGGCTGTACGACCGCTATCTTGGACCTCGATGGAGAGAAGATGCCGGCGATGTCGGGCTCTGGAACAGGGTCCACCACATTCCCGACGAGGAGCTTTGGCGAACGCATGAGCGGCGGCGGGAGCGCCTCGTCGCCTTCGCCCGCGTCCGGCTGGCATCCCAGCTGGAAGCGCGCGGCGCGCCGCCGTCGGAGGTAGCTCAGGCCCGAGAGGTTCTGAACTCCGACGCGCTCACGATCGGTTTCGCGCGGCGGTTCGCCACCTATAAGCGCGCGACCCTGTTACTGAGAGATCCCGAACGACTCATCAGAATTTTGACCGACAAGGAAAGGCCGGTGCAGATCCTCTTCGCCGGGAAGGCACATCCCAACGACACGCCGGGGAAGGAGCTCATACGGCAGATCATCCATTTTGAGCGGCATTCAGGCGTGCGGCGGCGGATGGTATTCCTGGAGGACTATGAGATGGTTGTCGCCCGCTATATGCTCCAGGGCGCGGATGTGTGGCTGAACACCCCCCGGCGCCCGCTCGAAGCGAGCGGCACAAGCGGCATGAAGGCCACCTTGAACGGGGCCATCCACCTGAGTGTTCTCGACGGTTGGTGGGACGAGGCTTACAGCGTCCAGGCAGGCTGGGCGATCGGACTCGGCGAGGAGTACACGGACGAGAAGCTGCAAGATGAGGTAGAATCCAATGCTCTGTACGATCTCCTCGAGAAGGACATCATACCGCTGTTCTATACGAGGGGACTTGATGATCTTCCCCGCCCTTGGATCAGCAAGATGAAGAGCGCGATGCGCGCAATCGGCCCGCAGTTCAACACCAACCGGATGGTGCAGGAGTATACAGAAAAAATGTACCTCCCGGCCCTCGATCGCCACACGAACCTCACGGCCGACCAGTTCAGACGCGCGAAACGATTTGCTGTGTGGAAGCAGCGTTTGCGCGAGCACTGGGACACGATCCGCATTATGGAGGTCACCGTCGACAACCACAAAACGTTGAAGGTGGGCGAGACCCTCACCGTCCGGGCACAGATCGACCTCGGCGGCCTCAAGCCAGAAGATGTCTCCGTTGAGCTTTACTACGGATCACTGAATGCGCGTGGTGAGATCGAAACCCCGAAGATAGTACTGATGAAACCGCAGGACAAACCGAAAGGCACACTGTACGGGTTCGTTGGCGTCAAGACGCTCGAGACGAGCGGCAGGTTGGGACACACCGTGCGCATTCTTCCGAAGCATGAGGATCTGGACAATCCGTACAAACTCGGATTGGTCGTGTGGGCGAAGTAACCTTCCGAAGGTCAATCTGACTTTTGCTCTTGACCATTGACTGCAACACGTGCAACTGCGATTTGGCGAGATAGGGCGGCTAGCTTTGCTCCCGTACGATTTGGGAGAAGCTTCGAAGCAGGATAGCCGCTTGCCGCTCCCAGTGTGTAGGGTTGTTCAGCGGCGCCTTAAGACCGCGGCGACCAAATGAAGGATCTTGAAGAAGTCTGTTTGCAATAAACTTGCAGCATTGTGCTTTCACGTGGAAGACGAGAGCTCTCCTTGCCTCAGGTGGGAGATCTTGCTCCCGTGGCACGATGAAGCAATTGAGCTCGATGGTACCGTTACATCCAGGTGCAACATGGATTCTTCTCGCCGATGCATCGATGTAGCATTCCGTTTCATCGGTCACAGGTAAGCCCATCCCCTTTTTCAATGGCACACCGTTTAACCAGACGGTGTTCACACTCAAAACACTCAGTGGATACTGAACGGAGGCAGAGCCATTCACAGTCAGAACGAATTGCCTGGAGATCGCCTTCTCTTCAATCAGAGCCATCAGAGCCTTGTTAAGGAACTCCGCGAGGATCAATTCGGAAGCATTGTTTCTTCGATCATCAGCCTTATTTTCGAAAAAGAGGTTAAGAAGATTTTCGCCAAGTCCTTCTTTAACGCGTTGCGGTATCGGCTTTGAGAACATGTTCTTGGATCCTTATGAATACCTATCATTTGTTGGGCAATGCTTTTGTCACGATTGTGTGGACTTCGGGATAGAACGGGCTTGGCACGAGCTCGGAACTAGTTGCAGGACTTGAGATTGCTCTACGGACGGCAAGAGCGCCTGTGAGTGCAGCGGGAGCGACAGTTAGAGGGATGCCGACATCAACAACAGGGAAGATGCTCAAACCAAGGAGCAGTAATTGCGAACTCAAGCACTCACCGAAGGAATTATTCGACGATGAAAAGGCCAGAATTGACACGGCCCCAACACGATAGGGGGCGGACCGCGCATGCAAGTCGTAATTTACCAGTCCTGTGAGTCATCTGATTCTTTGGAGGACATGATCTGTTGCCAGCTCAGGTCGACGACGCAATTAAGTCTGTGTAACAGTAACACGTTCTATACTGACGTCTTGCGTAATCTTTCCAAAAATATACGAAGACTGTAGCTCAATATCAAGAGATCTTATAATTAAAAGCTATTCATTTGACAGCTTTATAAGAATTCAGTATACTTTAGATGTTCAACGCACTACGGAGGCTTTTGATGTTGTCCGAGGGCTGTGATTTTTCTAGTCCTGCTGCACGGAATGCTTCAGTTTTCGGGTCTGTCTCCAACTCTCCTTCAATAGGTGGAAGCCCCACACTGTACAAGTATTACTCAAGCAGACTGACCAGCAATCGCACTATACTTGACGCAACTGCTCGCGTAGTCCTCCTGAATTGTCGTTCGAGTCTTGCTTGTCTCATCACCAGCACAGGAAAGCCGGTGGAAATCAATCGGACCACCGCACGCCACCGTTGTTCGAATTGCTGTCAACACTGATCATCGGGCACATAGACTGGACGCCAGTAGTGCACAGCGGCTCTTTGCACAGACCCCTGAGGGGGTTTTTGTATCTACCGGTAATGAAGGAACGATTGAGTTCATTTGCGGCGAGGCCTCACGCCGATTTTCAGCCGGAGGATTTGGGCAAGATTGGAGAGTCTTGTCGTTGGATAACTGCCGTAGCCGACCGAACACTATGTACGCAGTCGTAGAAGACAACAGCCTCCTTGAGAGAGGTAACCAACTCATGAAATCAACAGACGGGGGTGACACTTGGATTTGCCTCCGAGGTTGGTCGGAGGATACCAACGAAACATCCCTTTTTGATGTTAGGGTTGATCCGTTGAATGATGACGTGGTATATCTCGTTGTTGACCGAGGCGGCATATCGCGACTAGTAAAGACGATGAACGGCGGATTAACGTGGCAAGGGATTGCATTGGCGGATTCTCTTTAGCACTTGCTCTCACGGTGGATCGCCACGATGATATCTATGTAGGAACTGCGCGAGATGGCGTCTTTATGTGCAAAGCGAAGCAGAACAAGCCCCGCTTTTCGCATTCTCCTGCTAGAGTACTCGTCACCGCAGGAGTCAGAAAGAAAGATTGAAAGCAGCAATACGTACGACAAGTCATGCAGCATGCTGATGTGTAGTTGGCTCTTGTCGGGATAAAAATGACTCCCCCCTCAGCACGGGATGCAATCACTTTTGCAGAATGAGTATGAAAACACTCAAGAAAGTTGTAGTGTTTACAGTGGCATTTGCCGCAGCAGGATTGGTATTGCTGGTTCTCTTCAGCAGAAAGAATCGCTCTCGGCCGTGGAGCTCGTAGCCTTCATCAATTACGATTAGTAAGGGCAACATCTCATGCCGAACGAAGCGCTTAGAAAAGCGGAAGAAGCTTTTAAGCAAGCGCTGCAAGAAGGTGCAGCGCAATATGCGATAGACCAAGTTCTTGAAGCGGAACGCCTCCTCCTTCACGCCCGCCAGCTGAGCGATGTCCACGCAACAGAGGCAAACATCGCTGCCGAACAAGCGAGGGCAAAAGCTTCTGCGCTGATCGCCGTTTCACGAGAAGAACGCGGGAGGCTGAAGAGAAACTACGGCTCACAACTCGCTTCGCACTTCCACGAGCTATCGGCCATAAAGCGCGTACTCCTGGACATCGAGAGGAAAGTGAACTCTTCCACACTCCTATCCCTGACTCAGCGAGCCAGGATTTTGGAGACAGCCTTGCTTCAAACGAGGCATGCCCTCGATCGAGAAGATTTCCGCCGTGTGGACTCCCTCTTCCCCAAGCTGGATTCCTACACCACGGATCTTTGCGAGCTGCTGGACCCAACCGTTCAGAAGTTAAGCTGTCAAATGCCTCTCAAAATCTTCTCCCACAAGCATCACAAGAAAACGATGAAGAGATGAGTGCGCGGATAAGCGGTCTTGAAATCAAGGCATCAAGACGGTTAGAAGAAATCTTTCGACCAAAACTTGCCGCTCAAACGTGTTTGGTTGATGCTGAAACGGAATGTGAGAATGCCAGGCACGCGCGTGCGACGCTCTTTGCAGCGCAGTTGTTCCAAGAGGCCGTGGTTCTTCTCCGCTGCGCCCGTGAGACATTCCGCGAAGGCCGATTCGAGGAGACGAAAGTTCTTGCCCTTCTCGCGGGTAGGAAAGCTGCCCAGGCGGTGGACGCTGCTGAGAAAACGAAATCAGTTTCGCGGATGGAACTTCGGCGACAAATGCAGCAGGCATTATCGACCTTGAGCCAGACGAAGAGATTGTTGGTTCGATCTCCAGCGAATCGTCCGACAGAAAATGTTGACAGATGCGAAGAACTATTTCGCAAAGCACTGGCAGATGTGCTGAACGCAAGTCAATCTCTGGCAAATGATGATTTCGCCAGCGCGAGCGCCCATTTAGGATATGCAAGGGCTTTGACAGAGCGGTTAAAATCGCGTTTGCACAATCGCGTGGCATCCAGTGATGCAACTGTTGTGAATGGAGCAAGCACTCCGATTGATCCTTTTCCGAAATGGTTTGTCGGGCAGCTAAAAGAGATTCGACGCCTAGACGCGTCCCCGCGGCTCTCGGGAGCTCATAGTGCGCCTAAGATCGATTCGAAGTAGATCCAAGGAGGCAGGCCGTTCTTGAAGTGTTTGTCTGAAAAATATAAGGCGATCCGGATAGAGGTCGATTCCCTTCTTACGCACGCGACTCTTGGCCGTTTCAGAGTAAGCGTTCATAGGCGACGAGAATTGGAAAGAGCCAGTCGCGAAGCGAGGCTGTACCTTCTTCGAGGTGACCGTCAAGCTGCTGAGCGCTATATTGTGAAGTTGCAGGAACATGTCAACGAACTACGCGGCCAGCTCGCGGAAGCTTGCCAGCCGATACAAGCAACCCGACAGTCTCAGGTAAATCTCAAACGCGATAAATGAAGAAGACCTCGCGTAGTCTGTTCGGAGCTCACAAGGGGATTACCGTGCGGGAAAGAAAGTGTACCACCGCGCGGGGTGCGCTACGAACAAATGAACGTTGAAGCTGCTTACGTGAGACAAGGTCGTGGTAAAATGAGTCTTTGGACCGCGTGATCTACAACCGGAACGGTGATGGAAAACCCTGATCCCGCAAGCCAATTTCGCGCTAAGATCATCGATTTGAAGAAGAAATACGTCTTCCATCATCAGAGTGAAGCACGAGTTTGATGCTATCCTTGAAGTGATTTCTCGCGCCGAACAGGCATTGTCCGAAGGGCGCGACAGAGAAGCTCTGCAGTTACTTTCTCTGTGTCATTCACATTTTCGGGTCGCGCAAGAAATAGTTGATCCGGAACGAGCTTGGAATCAAGTGTCCCCGAGCTCCAGGCAGGAGCGCAACAAGAATCACGAAACGAGTACCAAATGAATAAGTGCCGTTGAGGACGAATGTCAAAAATCGCTTAATGGCATGTTCCGTCAAGCGCATGACTTGCTGCGAGAAGCATCTCCAACAAAGGCGCGTTTCGCAGCAGGAGGCAAATCGGAAAAACAAGATGATGGAGGTCCCCCTGCCCGGCTAGCCGAGAAAGAATGCACGAAGGAGAGCAGCGGCCGAACTCAGACGTTAATCTAACCAGGTGTGCTGGCTGATCTTACTCATTCATCCGGCAGCCAGGAAACAGAAAGATTCAACTAGAGCGATTTGGAGCGGAGAAAAGGGGGAATGTCGGTAGAACACTATCAAAAGAAACGTCGGAATGGAACCATGGGGGCGCGACATCGCGCGATGTTTTCTAAATCAATTGTGCCTGGACAACAGTGAAGATCATACCAGACGCCTCAGCGTGAAGGAACAACTAACAAATTTTGACAGACTGAAATCTCAGCCTTCGGTGAGTGAAGCCTTTTCTGAGCTTGTCCGCCTCCAAGAAGGGTTGGATATGCTGATAAGATCGGCAAGTCCGGGTGCCTCGGAATCAACGAAAGACCTTGCGTGTGAGATTCGGCTCTACCTGCAGCAGGCAAGGGTGTTGCTTCTTTGTATAAATGTTGATGGGGCAATGCTGAAGATGAACACGGCAAGTCAGAATCTTCGAAAGCTTCAAGACCTT
>Ga0315282_10001684_pt1 | contig 41404 bp, 32 predicted proteins | sample YL17G07_20_MG_FD_203693 | JGI IMG/M metagenome (GOLD analysis project Ga0315282, IMG submission 203693) | Sediment microbial communities from Yellowstone Lake, YNP, Wyoming, USA - YL17G07_20 | ecosystem: Environmental > Aquatic > Freshwater > Lake > Sediment | place: USA: Wyoming | collected...
CCCCTAAACCTAGATCAGGTGGAGTCTTAAAAATAAAGGCCTTTGGCCGTAGCTTGAATTTTGACCTTGACCCGGCTGGCAATGGTTACCCGGCGGTAATCGAACACCTTTATGAAGGACTGGTCAGGCTTGATCAGAATTTAGGTATATTCCCTGGCCTGGCGGATTACTGGACAATCTCTGAAGGCGGGCGGAAGATTACTTTTTACTTAAGGAAAGACGCCTTCTTCCACAATGGTCAGGAAGTCACAGCTGAAGATGTTAAATTCTCTTTTGAGAGATTATTCCAATTAAAAGGTAGTCCCCTTTTTTATCTGTTTGCGACCAGGGTAGAAGGGGGAGAAGAGTTCTGGCGAGGGGCGGCAGCTGAAGTCAGCGGATTCAAGGTTCTTGACAGTAAGACCTTAGAAATAGACTGGAAATATCCGAGTGTTGCTAATTTTTATTTCCTGGCTGCAGGTTTTTCTAAAATTCTTCCGCGAAACCTGGTTGTGACTCAAAAAAAAAGATTTTTCAACAGACCCGTAGGGGCCGGTCCTTTTAAATTTGATTACTGGATCAGAAATTCCCGTCTGGAAATCATCGGGATCAGGCTTGAAAGGAACGATAGATATTTTGGTCGAAAGCCTTATATTCAGGCCATCGAGATAAGTCCTTACTTTCTTCTGAACGGTTTCTTCCAGGATGAAGTTCAGGTTGTTCCTTATCTTTCTTATCGCATCTCCAGAAGTAAATACCAGGTGATAGAAAGTAATTCCCTGCATGTGGCTTACCTTTTTTTTAGCTGTCATCTGCCCCCTTTTGACCGGCCGGAAGTCAGGAAAGCTTTGAAAGGTTTTATAGAAAAAAGCAAACTGGCTGGTCTGGCTTCATCATCAGCCTATTTCGGTCAGGTCCTGGACAATTACATTCCACCTTATCTGCCAGGCTTTTTACCTGTGGATGAGGACAAAGCCCCAAGCTTAGGCAAGGCTTTAGACAATCTGTCGGCTTATGGACTCGGCAATTCAGAAAAACCAGTGATTGTTAATTTATATTTTGAATTTCCACAGAAAGAGATTATTCAGAACATCTACCGCGAGTTGCGCCAGGAACTACTTCCAGCAGGAATCAGGCTGGAATTGAAGCTGGTTAGATCGTTGGAAAAACTCAGAAATGAAACTACCCCCTATCTTGTTTATTTTGATTGGCTGATGAGTTTTCCTGACCCCGAATTTCTGATTTATCCGCTTTTCTATTCCGGGTCTTTTTTCAATAGTAATTATTTTCGCTACCGGAATCAGCAGGTTGATGAACTTCTTGAAGCCCAGGAGGGCTACCCAGGTTTTGACCGCCGGGTGGCGCTTTTCAGGCAGATAGAAGATTGGCTGAGGGCGGAAGTGCCGGCTATTCCGCTGTATTTTTACAAGCAGAGGTTGGCTTACCAACCTTATATCAAGAATCTTAAACCTCTGCCGCTGGGTCTTTTCTATATTAATTTAAGGGATGCCTGGATAGACCGATGATCAGAATGAAGAAGCCGCGGGTTTCCATCTATGGCCGGTTAGTTTTCTGGACATCAGTCCTTTTAATTCTTCTGATGTTCGGAATTCTGTACAGCATTCAGAAAAGAGAGGTTAAAGCCATCTATCAGGAGAAAAAAGACCGGGGATTGGTGATCGTGCGCTCGATTGCGGAAATGAATGCCCGGCGTCTGGTTTTCTGGGATCTTGATTCCATAGATGAGAATATTTCCGGACTCATCAGAGATGACCTGGTTTATGTCATCTTTTATGAGCGGGAGGGGAGACCTGTGGTTGTTAGCGAGAGCATCGCTGGCAATGCGGAGGTGATAAATCAGACAACTTGTGCCGGTGCCGTCCAACCCGAAGCTGTTTTTTATAGAAACATTAAACTGGTCAGCGAAGGAAAAACCTATCAGGTAATGGAAATCGAAATCCCGGTGTTTGTTCCCGGCTCAAATACCAAATGGGGCTCGGTGAAAATCGGCCTGAAGCTGGAAGATGTTCAAAACAGGATCTACAAAACGCGCCTCGTTCTGTTGGGCTTTGGTTTAGTTGCTTTGCTTCTGACGCTTCTTGGCAGCAATTTGCTGGCCCGCAGGATAACCAGACCTATAAAAAACCTGGCCGAAGGCACAAAAAAAATCTCTCATGGAGACTTCGCCTATCGAATCCCGGTCATTTCTTCAGATGAAATAGGTGAGTTGACTCAGAGCTTTAACGAAATGACTGAACAGCTGCTAATTGCCAGACGCCAGACTGAAGAAGCTAACAGAAAATTAGTCCAGGCCGAAAAGCTGGCCTCAATCGGCCGATTGTCAGCCACCATTGCTCATGAAATCCGTAACCCCCTGACCTCGGTTAAGCTGAACATCCAGAGACTGGCAGAAAGTGAGAAACTGGAGGAACTGGAAAAAGAACATTTAGCCATTGCTCAGGAAGGAATTGACCAGATCGAAAAATTCATCAAGGAGCTGCTCAGTTTTACCCGGGCTTCACTTATTCAGCCTGATTATTTTTCGATGGAAGAAATTCTGGAAGAATCGCTGAAAGTGATCAAAGCTTCTCTGGGTGAAAAAAAGATCATTCTAGAGAAGGACTTCGAGAAAGACTTGCCCCAGGCTTATGTCGATGGAGATAAGTTGAGGCAAGTTTTCATTAACGTTTTGCGAAATGCCTATGAAGCAGTTGATGAAGGCGGAAGAATTGATGTGTTATTGAGGCTGAATCGGGAAACAGACAATTATTATTTTGAAATCAGGATCAGCGATGACGGCTGCGGTATTCCTGAGAAAGACTGGGAAAATATCTTTGAACCATTCTATACCACCAAAAGTTCAGGAGTTGGTCTCGGTCTGGCCAATGCCAGAAGAATCCTGGAACAGCATGGTGGGACGATTAAAGTCGTCAAAAAAGAAGGACGGGGAAGCTGTTTTCTGATCACAGTTCCCTGCCAACCACCATCTCAAGAGGGATAACCATGGCTATGATTCTGGTAATAGAAGACGATTCTTTAGTCAGCCGGACGCTGGTGTCCCATCTGAAAAAGAAAGGGCTGGAGGTTAAACAGGCTGAAACGGGAGAGGAAGGATTCGAGCTTGTTCGGGAGTTCCGGCCCGATTTAGTTCTTTTGGATGTCAGGCTGCCTGATGTCAACGGCCTTGAAGTTTTAAGGCAGATCAAGCAGGAGAATAAAAATACTTCGGTTATCATTATGACCGCATTTGATGATATGAAAACCACGGTTGAAGCCATCAAATCCGGAGCCTTTGAATATCTGGTCAAACCACTTGATTATCTGGAACTTGATCTGACCATAGATAAGGCTCTTCAGGTAAAAGCTCTGGAAGAAAAAGTCAGTTATCTGGTTGAAGAAAGGCAAAAAGAGTACCAGATCGATAACATCATTGGTCGCTCCCCTCAGATGAGAGAAGTTTTCAAGATGATCGGCTCGGTGGCTAACACCAGAACCAATGTGCTGATTCAGGGTGAAAGCGGAACAGGAAAAGAGCTGGTAGCCAAAGCTATCCACTATAACAGTCCCTTCAAGGGTGAGCCCTTCATTGTCATCAATTGCTCAGCCATTTCCGAGACGCTGCTGGAATCTGAGCTCTTCGGCCATGTCAAAGGAGCTTTCACCGATGCGGTGGCTGAGACCCGGGGAAAATTTGAAATATCTGGGAAAGGTACCCTTTTTCTGGATGAGATAGGCGATATCTCTCCTAATCTCCAGTCCAAGCTCCTGAGGGTTATCGAAACAAGGGATTTTATGAAAGTCGGCGGAGAAAAAATTCTTAAAACTGAAGCCAGAATTATCGCGGCTACTAACCAGAATCTTAAGGAACTGGTGACTCAGGGTAAATTCCGAGAAGATCTTTATTATCGGTTGAAAGTTGTTGAAATTACTCTGCCCTCCCTCAGGGAGAGGCGGGAAGATATTCCTGATTTAGTGGCTTATCTTCTAGAAAAAATCAATCGCGAATTGAAAAAGAATGTCAGAAAGGTACCCCCTGAAGTGATGGAATACTTAATGAACCAACCCTGGAAAGGGAATGTCAGGGAACTGGAGAATGCTCTAACCAGGGCGGTTATTCTGGCCAAGGGAGATGTAATTCTAAAAGAACATCTACCTTTTGAACCGATCCCGCCTCAGGAAAAGCCACTGATTCCTAAGGAACTTATGCCGCTCTGGGAAGTGGAAAAAAGATATATCCAGTCTGTCCTGGAAATGACCAAGGGCAGCAAAACTAAAGCCAGTCAGATTCTTGAAATCAGCCGACCAACCCTGGATAAAAAAATAAAAGATTATGACTTAAAGATTGAGACTTCTGATTAAAGTATTCCTCCGGTCAGACTTTCTTTTCTGTAAAAAAAATTAACGTTAAATAAAAATTTTAGCATTTAGAGTTAATTTTTTGTTGATTCTTCCCTTAGACTAATTGACAATCCTGGCACGAAATCTGCTGTCGTTAAGGTGAGTGGTGATTTAATGCCGGAAAAAAGAATTGTCATTGTTGACGACGATGAATCCATAAGGAAGACTTTTTTCCTTCTTCTGACTTCCAGATACAATGTATATCTGGCCAAGGATGCTAAAGAAGCTCTGGCCAGGTTCGAGAAGGCTTCAGTTGACCTGATAATCGCTGATTTCAGGTTGCCGTATAAAAACGGCCTTCAGATGATTCAGGATTTTCGTCAGGCTGGCTATCAGGGTAAGATTATTCTGATTTCGGCTTTTCCAGACCAGGTCAGGACAGAAGAGCTCCAGAGACTTGGGGTGGACCGGCTATTTGTCAAACCCTTAGATCTGGCAGTCTTTACTGAAACCATTGACCAGCTTCTGGGGAGTCAGCCAGCCTGAGCTGGCCCTGCTCAATTCGCCTTTATCCAGTTGATGACTTTAACTAACTCCGGCAAAAATGATAAACTTCAGCCATGAAAGCCGCAGCTGAATGCTATCTCTGCCTCGTGAGCCAGATTTTGAGAACTGCCCGGGTTCTTGAGGCTGATGAAGAATTAGCCAGGAAAATGGCCCAAAAAGGCTGTGCCTTCCTGGCCAGTACTAATTTTGACCGAACCCCGCCGGAAATTTCAGCTGACTTATACCAGTTTATGGCTGGGCTGAGCGGTAATTTCGACCCATACTATCAGCTCAAAAGAGAGAATATCAAAAAGGCTCTCGAGCTCTATCCAGAACTGAAAAGCCTGGCTGCCAGCTCTCCAGACCCTTTGAGAACTGCTCTGGAGATTTCCTTAGCCGGAAATGTTATTGATTTCGGGGCTAACGCCGAGGATGACTGGCTTGAGAATGTGAATTTTCTCAAGCCTGGGATGCTGGCCTTAGATGATTATCCCTTATTGATAGAAGACATGATGCTGGCTAAGAGTATTATTTTCCTTGGAGATAACGCCGGAGAGACAGTGTTTGACCGCCTGTTAATCGAGAAAATAGGGAAGAGAGTGATTTTTGCGGTCAGGGAAAAACCAATCATCAACGACGCCACTGCGGAAGACGCCAGGCTCTCAGGGCTGGAAGAAGTTGCAGAAATAGTTTCTTCCGGTTGCCCGGCTCCCGGCACTTGTCTTGAACAATGCTCGCCTGATTTTCTTAAAAGATTGGCTGAAGCTGATTTAATCATCAGCAAGGGCCAGGGCAATTTTGAGTGCCTGGAGGAAGTCACGGGACCTTTCTATTTCCTGCTCAAGGCTAAGTGCGAGGTAGTCTCCAGAAAACTGGGAGTACCCCAGGGAAGTCTGATTTTAGCCCGGTCCGTGAATTTCTCGACAAAGCTTTTGGTTTGACATTACTTTATTGCTTTCAACCAAGAGTCCGGAACAGAGTAAAAATATTTTACGCCAGTTGTAATTTTTCTTAATTTCCTTTTGTTTTTTGACCATATCTTCCCTTTAGGAAATTTGGCATAAAAGTTGCTGACAAATTAGATAAGAGGCGAGAAATGATGAGGAGTAAGAGAAACAAAACAGAAATAAAAAGGTACTCATTCATTATAGATTTATTCGCTGGGTTGGGGAGGGAGACGTTGAGGAGACTTGGGCCAAGGAAAAATTCAAAGGCTCCCTCCCTTTCTTTTTATAGAGAAGACGATGAGCGCACCCAAAAATTAATAAATGCCTCCTTTTTGCCCTTCTTTGCCCTTCTTTCCATTCCCCCTTCCTTCAATTAAAAGAGAGGGGTGCACGGCGGCACCCCTCTCTTTCTTTTTTCTCAATTTTAATGCTCCGAACTGACTGACTGTTTTTATTGCCTCATTCCAATTCGGCGCTTTTGCTCAGAAACTTGGCAAGATAATTATTCTCCAGTCACAACCAGTCTCAGGGGCTATCTCCTGGCAGGCTTATCTCATTTATTTTGTAAGTTCAGCTTTTAAACGACCTTTACCTGCAGGCGCTGAAACTATTCTGACCAATATTTCTGAATAGTTAGAATTATTCTTTCGGCAGCCATATTTCTATTTCCGGGAGTAATCGTGATCAGTTCTCCATCCTGGCGGGCTTTAATTTTCTCCATAAAAGGGGTCTGGTGAAGCCCGATGGTAGCCAGGAAGAAAGTCTTCCGGTTAATCAGTTCTGAAATCAGCTTTCGGAATTTTTCAGACAGGCATTCCATTTTCCCTATTTCATCAACCACTGCCAGTTTAATCTTCGTATCAAAAAAGGGGATTTTTTCTAAGAAACTCTCAAATCCTTCCAGGTCAACACCATATTTGCCTACCCTGTATGGCGATTTGAGGGAAACATGGCTGAGCAGAGCCCGTCGGCCATCAAGGCTTAAGAGCTCAAAACCGCAGCGCTGGCCGTTTTCTCTGATTTCTTTAGTGATAAAACCGGCCACTGGCAGCTTCCCGTTAAACTCTTTGATGACTTTCTCCACCAAAGTAGTTTTCCCGCTACCGGGCAGTCCGGTGATTAAAATCTTTTTCGAACTTTCAGAAAAAGAAAAATTCTCAGAGGCTTTCATTGCCCAGTTCCTGGCTGCAGGAAATAATTAAAAAGAATTTTCAGGTATGGAAATTATATCACCACTTCCTTTCTCCAGGTCTCATTATTATTTCCTAAAAAATCTGAAGATAGTTCGGAGGAATTTAAAGCGGTTTTCGTTGAAGTTATTATTCAAATTTAATAAACTCAGGAATGGCAAGAAATTATGCAAAGCTAAGAAAGCGGAAAGAAATCAAATCACAGAGCAGGAGAAGTAATTGAAGGATAAAAATAAAATGACCCGGAGCAAAAAGAAATTTACAGGTTTTTTTCTGCTGGCCATCTTGATTTTAATTCCCTTTATCAGGTCAGCTTGGTCTCAAAATTATACTCTTGCTGAGTTTGAAAGGCGTCGGGCGGCCCTGATGAGCTCTGCTGGCCAGGGACTCATCATTCTTTTTGCCAGCCCGGGCAATTCTGGTTCAGGACATTTCCGTCAGGATAACGATTTCTTTTACTTTACCGGCTCTGAAGATGCCAGTGCTATTTTAGTGATGATTCCGACTACCAGAGACAGCTTTCTTTTTGTTCCCCAACAAACCGACCGGGAAAAAATGATGGATGGTCCCAATAGCCTGGCTGACCAGGGAGCAAAAGAAAAGCTAAGGGTAAGGAAGATCTACCCTGTTAGTTACTTTGAAGAATTTATAGCCAGGTATTCTTCTCATTCTGAACCTGTCTTTTATCTGCGACTTTCTCCCGAAGATACCATCGGTGAAGCCCGCTCGGAGACCGCTCTGTTTACCGCTAGAAAACACCGCAATCCTTATAACGCTCAGCTTCCGCTGAACCAGTTCCGGGCTGAACTCTTTCGCCAGCTTTATCCAGCCGTCGAGCTTCGGGATATAACACCTCATATTGATTCCCTGAGAATGATAAAGACTTCGGAAGAAATCGCCATTCTCCGAAAAAATGGAAAAATCTCGGCCGAAGCTATTAAAAAAGCCATGTTAGCTTCAAAACCAGGAGCCTATGAATATGAACTGGAAGCAGCAGCCATTGAGGTTGTTCTGAAGAACGGCGGCCGCGGTCCAGCTTATCCGCCCATCGTCGGCTCAGGGCCGAACACCTGCATTCTGCACTATGAGAAAAACTCCCGCCAGATGCAGGCCGGAGAGCTGGTGCTGATGGATTTTGGTGGCGAGCTTGATTACCTGACGATGGATATTACTCGGACCTGGCCGGTTTCGGGAAAATTTACCGAGGAGCAGAAAAAGGTATATCGGGCAATTCTTGAAGTTCAGAAAGCCTGCATCGAAGCCTTCAAGCCCGGGGTCACAGCTAAGGAGGTCCAGGAATATATGGCCCGCAGGATGAAAGAAAAGGGGATTGACCCGCTGGGCCTTAAAGGCGGACTTGGACATCTGGTTGGTTTGTCCGTTCATGATGTTCAGAGCGGAGAACTGGTGCTGAAAGAAGGAATGGTTATGGCTATTGAACCCGGCCTGTATTTTTCGGAGAAAAATCTGGGAATTAGGATTGAAGATACGGTTTTAATAACAAAAGACGGTTGTGAAGTCCTGACTGCCGATGTTCCCAAGGAAATTGAGGAAATAGAAACTCTTCTGGCCAGAAGGAAATTTTAATTCAAACTTAAAGTTTGAAAATTCAGGCTTTTGAGTTGCAGGCGGTAATTGTTGGTGGCTGAATGAATCTGATTCTGCTTGTATCTTTTCTGATAATGGTCGGCTATCTCGCTCTGGAAAGTTATCTTCAGCAAAAGCGACTCAAAAAAGTACCTCGAAGAATTGCTGTCACTGGAATCAGGGGAAAGTCGAGCATCACCCGCCTCATTGCTTCCGGTTTGAAGGAGGCTGGCTTTAAGGTAATGGCTAAGACCACTGGTTCCAGGCCGGTTTTGATCTATCCTGACGGTCGGGAGGAAGAAATCAGAAGAAGGGGAAAGCCGACTATTCTTGAGCAAAAAACACTGGTCAGTAAAGCTGTTGAGCATAAGGCTGATTATTTGGTTTCAGAGATGATGAGCATTCAGCCTGAGTGCCTTCAGGCTGAATCCCGCTATCTTCTTCGGCCTGAGATTCTGGTCCTGAGCAACATCAGGCTTGACCATCTTGACCAGATGGGCGAAAGCAGAGAAGAAATTGCCCGGTCGCTGAGCACCGCCTTTCCCACCAGAGGTATAATATTTATTCCAGAAGAAGAGAGCTTTTCCTGGATGGTGGAAGAAGCCAGGCGAAAAGGGTCAGAGGTAATTCTGGTCAAGAAAGACCCTGAACTTGAGAACTTAAAAGGTATTCTGCCTTATCCAGAATTTGAGACCAATGTCAGGCTGGCCGCGGCTGTTCTAAAGCATCGCGGACTTTCTGCTGACCAGATAATTAAAGGATTCGGGAAAGTTATTCCTGATTATGGAAGCCTCAAAGTCTGGAAGAAAGCTGTCGAAGGCAGCTCTAAGCCCTGCTATTTTGCCAGCCTTTTTGCTGCTAATGACCCTGAATCTACAATGGAAGCTATGGACCTGGTGGTGGCAAAGGCGGGAGGTCAAAATCAAAATATAATAGGTTTACTGAGCCTCAGAGGGGACCGGCTGGATAGAACCAGACAGTGGGCAGATTTTTTGATCAAGGAAAAAACTGATAATCTGAACAGCCTGGCTCTGGTTGGCCCGGGCTCAAAAGCTCTGCAGAGATACCTGAAAAAATCTCTGTCTGGTCGAGGAAAGAGAGTTTTATTAATCAGAAATCAAGAGCCCGAAGAGTGTTTAGAAAAGATTACTGCCTTTGCCCCTTCAGGCGATGAGGCCGAAGTTGTAATCTTTGGTCTGGGAAACATCGGCGGCTTTGGTCAGAAGATGATAGATTATCTGGAGAGAACTGCTGATGCCGTTAAATTATAGTTCTCTTTTTCTTGGTCTGGTGCTGGCTCTCATCTATGTAGAGCTGGTGGGTATTTCTCCGGGGGGCCTGATTGTGCCTGGTTATTTTGCTCTATATCTTGAACAGCCCTGGCGGCCCTTAGCCACCATCATAATAGCTTTTCTGACCCTGGCTTTATACAGGTTGATTTCCAATTACCTTATACTTTTCGGGCGGCGTCGCTTTGTTTTTATGCTTCTCAGCGGAGCTGTTATCGGACAGCTCTGGACCTTAGCCTTGCCTCATCTTTTTTCCGAACCACTAGGTCTCAAAGTCATTGGCTGGGTGATACCGGGAATTCTGGCTTCCAACCTTGAGCGTCAAAAAATTCTTCCCACCCTGGGTTCACTCCTTTTTGTTTCCTGCCTGACTTTTTTTCTGAGCAAGTTGCTGTTCTGATGCGTAATAAAAATTTTAAAAAGGTAATAATTTCTTGGCTGGCCTTGATCAGTCTTGTGTTTTACGGATTCTACTTCGGTCTTGAAAAGTATTATTCTAAAAAGCGCCCGATTGACCCACTGGAGATAAAGGCAGCCGAATCGATGGCTCAGGTGGAAAAAACAATTTTTCGCTGCCAACAGGAAAAGGGCCTGCATCCTGAAGAAAACGTCTTTGATCCCAATCACACTGGTCTCATCGGTCTGGAAAATACTCCCCTGACCACAACCCTCGGTAATCTGGAAGCTAAAAGAACCACCACCAATCCTGACCTGGCTGGGCTGATGGTTTATCTTTTCCGGCAAGCTGGAGTGAAGAAGAATGAGGTGGTGGCGGTTGGTGCTTCCAGTTCATTTCCGGCTCTTATCCTAGCTGTTTACTGTGCGGCCAAAGCGATGGAGGTGGAGCTTCTGGTGATAAATTCTCTGGGAGCTTCCCAGTGGGGAGCCAATAACCCGGAATTTACCTGGCTGGAAATAGAAGAATGTTTGTGCCGGTCAGGTTTTATTCCCCCGAGGCTGCTTGGTTTTTCCTGGGGGGGAGAAGATGACTCAGGCGACGATTTTCCTGAGGATTTAAAAATGAAAATGAGAGAAAAGGCCGCTGCCCTTGGAGCTATTTTTCTTGAAGGAAAAAACTTGGAGCAGAAGGTCAGTGAGCGACTGAGACTCTATTATCAGGCGGCCGGAGAAAAAAAGATAAAAGCTTTTATCAACATAGGCGGGGGCTTTGTTAACTTAGGTACAGATTCGTCGGTGCTCGAGCTCAGGCCGGGTTTAACCCGGGTTAAAAAGATTCCGCCAGTTTCCAGGCGTGGAGTGATCCAGGAAATGGCCCGCCGGGAAATTCCGGTGATCCATCTTCTTAACATCCGCGGTTTAGTTGAGCATTATGGTTTACCTTGGGACCCTCAACCATTACCCTGGCCAGGAAAAGCCATCCACGGGAAACTTAATCTTCTGGAGAAAAGAACGCTGCTTATATTTTTTGCTACCTATATTTTTGTCTGTGTCCTCTCAGGATTTCTGCTGGGTTTTATTCGTAAAAAACTCGGTCAGCGGGCGCTTTAGCCGGGTCCTTGAGGTAGTAACCGGTTCCATTCTTGATGACCTCAGAATAATGAGGCACGTTGTCTATGGAAATCGGGCGGTCAGGATCAAATTCTGACCAGACGTTGAGAATCTGGATTATAGACGAAAGATGACGGCCTACCCGAACATCTATCGGCCAGCCCTTCTCATCGAGTTTTTCGAACAGAAGCCCATGTTTTCCCGCTTTCATCACGAATTCATCTTTGCCGGTCAGCAGAAGCTGGCGGTCAGTTTTCCCCCGGGTAGCATCAAGGAAGGGCTCCGGGGTTTCCAGAAGAAGAGGAATAGCCTGAGTATGGTCACCAATTTCCCGGTGCGATAGACCGCGCAGGGCTTCGGGTGAATATTCTACCCCGATGCTAAACCCTTCTTGGCCACTGATCATCATTGAAGCCATGGCCGCAATATCCTGGCCTTTCTGATGAGCGACGATTGTGCTGATGACCGGATACTGAAGCTCGGCTTCGTGCAGATCAATGACCAGGTCGATTTTTTCTTTAAGTATCATCTGGGTCAGAGCATAGCAGGTTTTCTCAGTCATTGTGCCCTTCGGCCGGCCCGGCCAGGTACGGTTCTGATTTCTGATATCCATATAAGCCAGTTGTTGTTTTGAAGGATAATGAAGGTAAACTTCCGGGTCCGGCCACTGATCGAGCGGATTGGACCAGCGGTCCCCCTGTCTGAATATCTGCTCGCCCCAGGGTGTTTTGATCGAATAGTCAGGGGGATAAGCTCCACCGAGCCTGGTTGCTGTCGAGCCACTAGGGTTGGCAGTTGGAATCACAAAAATTCGCCCCCTGCCCACCCGAGCGTTTTCGATTATCAGCCAGGCGGCTAATCTACCAGCGGGTTCTTCAGGATGTGAACCACCCAGGATAAGAACCGCTCCGCCGCCATCGTTTTTTCCCAGAACATAGACCTTAGCGTCATTAATACTGCCTTTAAGGCCAGAAAAATAATCACTGATTTTTTTTACTTCAAAAACCCCATCTCCCAGCACGACCGGCTCTTTCAGATGCCGGCTGCGGTAGAAGCTTAGGCCAGAAAAAATGAACAGGATTAAAAAGACAGTCGCCAATATTAGCTTTCTCAGATTGATGGCTGGCTTCATTTTAACCTCACTTCAGGCGGAAAAGTCTCAGGAAGAAAGGCACCAGGACTATAAGATAGAGCAGTTCTTCCTGCCACTTCTGGCTTTTTCTAAAATTCCAGATAAAACATATGGAGAAGAAAGCTACCATCAGATAATATAAAACAGTTATCAGAATTGACATGGTTTACCTCTTAAAAAATGGTTAAAAAACCAAGCTTTTTGCTGAAAACAACCATCAGCATTCCCAGAATGGCAATGATAATTGCGGGCACCAGACATTGCTTGAGAAACTTTGAATATGGCTCTTTTCCTCCGACCGTGTCCATGGTCAACCTGCCGATGATGGCCGTTGGTGGCAGAGCATCACCAAGCGGCCAGATGATACTCATTCCGGCTAAAGCGACAATCGGGTTCAGCCCGCGAGTGTTAAAAAGAAGAACCAGTGGTACTCCCAGAACCGGCGCGGCTCCCCACATCAGAACAGCTTCAGAGATAGGCAGAGTAAGAAACAAAGAGGCAATAACGATGGTGGCGGGCAAAGTGACGATGGAAACGGAAATCAAACCGCGCCCTCCGGTAAGAGTCATAATCTGAACCAGAATGCCGACGCAGGTCAAAGTACCGATGAGCGGCAGCAGCTGTTCGACTGTACTTAGGGAAATCTTCCAGAGGTTAAGTCTAAGGGGAGAAGTCAGATAGGCAGTAAGAGCCGTGATGACAAAAATTAAGGGCAGGCCAAGGATGGGAAAGCTGAAGGGAAAAATTCTACCGGCTAAGACCAGAGCCAAAAACACCAGAAAGGGGAGTCCCAGACGCCACCAGCTCATCTTTTCCGGTGAGACAGGAATTTCCTTCAAGGCTTTATCTAATTCGACCGGTCTAGCTTTCCAACCAAGGATGAAGATGGTCAGCAGCGCTCCTAAAACACAGGGAACAAGCAAAGGCAGGAAAAAACCCACATAGGGCATATTGGTGCCGGCTGCGGTCAACATAGCCCAGAGGCTGACCGGCGGGGCAGCAGCGCTGAGCCCGGCTATAAGAAAAATTATGGCGGCCACTTTGACCTTAGGCAATCCCATATAACTCAGGACCACAGCCACCAGCGAGCCAGTAATCAGGACGGTGACGCTGCCCGCACCGGTGAGAGCTCCCGGAATGAGCAAAAGAAATACCAGAAGAAGGAAAAGAATGAATTTCTGTTTGTAAAATTTCTTAAGTATTGCCCGAACAGCAAAAGCTACTCCTCCAGCTTCTTTGACCAGATTCATAAAAAGAGTGGCCGTGAGAAAGATCAGACAGATATCGAGGTAGGTCATAGCTCCTTCGGCGATGTGGCGGGCCGGAATTCCATATCCACCGGCTAAGGCACCGGCAATAGCTGCCAGGAAGAGTGACAGTTCGGTCGAAACTTTGAGGATTTTGGCCACGATGTAGGCTGCTATCATCACGGCCAGTATAATAAGTGCGCTCAGGGTTTGAGACATTGAGGAATCTCCTTCTGGTTAGCTCAGTATTTCCGGTTGTCTATGGTAATTCGAACAATGCCGTGATAACTTTCCAGAGAGTCTTTTATCCGGCAGATGGCCCGTTCCAGAATTAAGGTGCCTTTTTCGTAGTTGTCCCAGCGGTAGAGGTTAATATCTGTTGAGTTACCGGTTACGGTGAAAAGCTCTTTGGCCCCACTTTTCACCCGGGGCAGGTTGAGCTGGTCGAGCACCTGGTTAACGGGCTCGGGGTTTCTGATGGTAAAAGTTCGGCCGCTAGGATCCATATCCAGTTTGAGCTTGGGCAGCGGCTCCTGAAACCAATAAGTGATTCGGTGAGAATAAAGAGTGTCTTCTTCATTAACCGTATAAGAGTACTGAGGAATGTTTGGCGGGAAAAGGTCGTTCTTTATAGCGTTGAAACTGAGGGATTCCAGCTTGGTAGTCTGGAGATAACCAAAAATTACGCCAAGAACCACAGCTAAAACGATAGTTCTGACTAAGCTTTCAGTGTAGCCGCGGATAAGAATATAAACCAGCCAGATGATATCGATGGCCAGAAGGATGGCGACAATGGTTTTGGCAGTGGAAGTGGCAACCATTTTTGCTTCCTTATGTTTCTGATTTCGCTGAATATTCTAACAGATTGAAAAAGAAAATAACAAATAAAACTTTTCCTTTGCTTGGAGCGTATAAAAATATTAGAATTTTTTTCTTAATTCATCGAAGGAGTTGAGAATGAAAAAACGGGGAATCACTGTTCTGATCATCCTGGTTCTGGTTTTATCTGTCCTGGCTCAGCCACAGGAAAGGCTGCCCGGGACCTTTTTGCCTCTATCCCTTCTTCAGGAAATAATCAATGAGTCTTCCGGCGAGCTGGCTCTGCAGAATGAAATCTTTCTGACCGGAGTCAATCGGAACAGAAAACCTGAAGAATATAAAACGGGCTATTTTGAAACCAAATTTATTTTAGAAAAACTGAAAGAATACGGCTATGACGAAGCCGCCATTGTCGATCTGCCTACCAGAAATCAGACGACCTGGGATGCAGAAGAAGCTGAGCTCTGGCTGCTTGAACCCGAGAAAAAGAAGATTGCCGACCTCAAAGAAATTGCTGCTTCTCTTTGTTCAGGAAGCGCTTCAACCGAGACCACGGCTGAGCTGGTTGATGTTGGCTCGGGAAACAGTGATGCTTATTACAAAGATCAGGAGGTCAAGGATAAAATCGTCCTGGTTTACGGCTCGCCGGAAAGAGCCCGCCAGTTGGCCGTGGAAAAATATGGAGCTAAGGGAATTATTGCCTGCTCTTCCAGTCATCCTGAGTTTGACCCGGATCAACTTGGTTTTAATTCCATCAGAGTAGGCGAGAAAGAAAAACCTGCTTTTGCCTTTGTGGTTGCAGAAAGAACTTACTATTATCTGAAGCAGCTTCTGGAAAGAAAGGTCAAAGTGGTGTTGAGAGCGATGGTCAAGACTCAGATGGTCCCGGACAAAGAAGAAATGGCTGTTGGGTTAATAAAAGGAACTGAAAAGCCGGAAGAAGAGCTGGTCTTTACCGCTCATTTGTTTGAAGGCTTGGCCAAACAGGGAGCCAATGATGATGCCAGCGGCTGTGTGGCCATTCTGGAAGCCGGTCGGGTGATTAAAAAGCTGATGGCTGAGGGGAAAATACCACCGCTCAAACGCTCGATCAGATTCCTGTTTGTACCCGAGATTTCAGGAACCAGAGCTTACCTCCAGAAATATCCGGAAATTGCTAAACGGTTCTTTGCCAACCTCAACGAAGATATGGTCGGCGAAGCTCTGGTGAAGAATCTGAGTGCCTTCCGCTTAGAAACCACTCCTTACTCTCTGCCGACTTATCTCAATGACGTGGTAGCTTCATTGGTCAACTGGCTAGGAGCTTCTCAGAGAATTTCTCAGGATTCGGGCTGGAGAGGCCTGGCGATCCTGTCACCAGCTGGCAGTCGCGACCCGTTCTATTACACCATTGACCGGTTTTCAGGTGGAAGCGACCACATTGTCTTTATCGACGGTTCTGTCAGAGTTCCGGCAGTTATGTTCATCTGCTGGCCGGATATGTGGTATCACACCAGTGGCGATTTGCCAGATAAATCTGATTCTACCCAACTTAAAAGGGTGGTAACTCTTTCTGTGGCTTCGGCTATTTTCTTATCCCAGGCCGGTCCGGAAGAAGCTAAAGCCATTCTGAACAAAGTTTCTTCAGGCGGCATACAGCGGCTGGGAGAAGAAAAGGGAAGAGCAGAAGATATGATTCTTCACGCTGACTCCAAGAATCTGCCGGCAGCCAGAAAAGAAGCAGTAAACATTGTGCTCCAGGCTTTTTACCGGGAAAAAGAAGCTCTGTCCTCAAGCAGCTTCTTTGCCGGGAATGACTCCGAGTTTTCCAGATTGTTAAAAGCGAAGTTAGAAAGCCTTGATCAATTTCAGGAAACCTGGTTGAAGGAATTGGAAACGACTTATCAGCTGGCTTGCGTCAATAAAAAAGTAAAGCCAGAAAAATTAACTCTGACTGCTGAGGAAATCCGGTTGAGCCAAATGATACCGGTAAGAAAGCCTCAAAGCCAGGACTTTGACCCCTGGGTGGCGATGATGAAGCTCAGAGAGATGAACCTCCAGGTTTCACCCCTCATTTACCAAGCAGATTTTGAACTCAGGAATTTTATTGATGGGCAGCGATCAATTCTGGATATTAGAAATGCAGCTTCAGCCGAGTATGACCCGCTGCCGCTTCTGGATGTGGAGAAATATTTTCAGGCCTTGGAAAAGGCAGGACTGGTGGAGATCAAGAAAAAATAAAAGCTCGAAAAATATTTATAATTCACAGGATAAAAACTCCAAACTTAAGAGCGGCCTGATCAATTCTTAGGTTTAAATCTTAGGTTTAAAAGAAAAGGCCTCATGGCCTGGAGGCCTTTTTTATTCTGACTCGGGTTTGTTTTTACCAATAAGGTTGAAAGGACAATTAAATTAATTCCCAAGCGGTTTTTTCCCCCGAAAACAGACATATGAAAGAAGTGCCTTTACTTCCCATAAAATTTACTGAGTACCTCAACTAAGTCTAGATTTTTCTCAACTTCAACGAGCGGGATTTTTTTAGCCTGAGCAATTGCCGTAAAGCGACCATCAGCATTGCCTTCTTTGTTGATTAAAAGAATATCGGAAGCTGGAGCTACAGCGTCAATGCTCTGCTCGTCGGTGGTATCACCGGCAGCTGCGCCCTGGGCTCTTCTTTTCATCCCTTCCAGGTGAGCGCCGATGACGGTAATTCCCTGTTTTCTGGCTTCCTGAATCAGCTGAGAGATTCTTTTGATTTCATCGTCTATCGACATGCCCGCAGCTCCCATACCTTTGAGACTGGCTCCCATGACGATGATGACTGAGCCGTAAGGTGTACCAGCTTCTTTCTTTTTCTGGAGATCAGTTGCTGTGGCTAAGGGCACAAGCTCGTAAGATATGTTGAGTTTTTGAAGAACAACCTTGACTATTACCGGACCCGGGCTCTGGCCGCAGGAAGTCAAAAGCACCGGAGCTTTAGCTGTCGGTTGGGCTTGACCAAAAACCAGATTGCCAGCGACGAACAAAAGTACAAAGCAAATGATTAAAACCAGGATTTTTTTCATTGTTTACTCCTCTTTTTTATTCTCAGGCTAAAGACTACATACAGATAGAGTTTAAGTCAGGTGGGAGATAAAATCAATCTAAACCAGATAGCCTCATCCGGAGTCAAAAATTCAGGGTATCAGGCCTAAATTAAGTAGTCAGACCGAGAAGTTTATTCAGAGTAAGAGCATTGAACACAGCGTTGGCTTGATAATCGTTATTAAAGTAGATGAAACATTCTTGAACTACCGAACGGCTGATGGCTTCTACCCATCTTTTTAACTCGTTATCCGAATAGCGATACCGATAGCCACCGGTGATTCCATGAAAGCGAAAATAGCCTACCTCTGAAGTGATAACGACATCAGACGGAACCCTGGTCGAACTTACCACACAAAAAATGGCTTTGTAGGTTGACATCAGATGATAAACTTCAGGTGAGTACCAGCTCGGATGCCGGAACTCAATAACATGCTTAAAGCCAGGGGGCAAGGATTTTAAGAAAGATTCAAGCAGACTCAGGTCTCTGGTTAAAGAAGGCGGGAGCTGATACAACAAACAGCCGATTTTCTCCCCCAGCTGACGGGACAAAAAGGCCAGATGTTCTAGGTCATGCTCGACCTTCTTTAATTTCTTTAGATGAGTAATTTGGCGGCTGGCTTTCAGGCTGAATTTAAAATTATCCTGAGTTTTTCTGGCCCAGGTCTTCAAAGTCTCAGGTTTTGGCGACCGGTAGAAAGTCATGTTGATTTCCACCGTGTCGAAACTCTTAGAATAAAATTCCAGCCAATTCTGGGATTTAATCTCTGGTGGGTAAAAACGATTTCTCCATCCCGGATAGCTCCAGCCAGAAGTGCCGATGTGTATTTTCATTTTTTTGAGCTTAATTTAATCCGAAATCAGGCTAAAATCAACAAAAACTTGAGCCTACAGCGACTTCTGTTTTTGACAAAAAAACTGCTTTATGATAAATTTCACGCTTAAAATTTAGTTCAGGGTAAAAAAAGATAAGAACAAAATCCTGCTATCAGTCTAAGGAGGAGGATAAAAGATGTTCAGTCCTATTTTCTGGTTAGCTCCCTTATCATCTATTTCTGCTCTATTTTTTGCCTGGCTTTTTTACCAGCAGATGAAGAAAAAGAGTGAGGGGACAGAAAGGATGGCTAAAATTGCCTCCTATGTCAGAAAAGGAGCCATGGCTTACCTCCAGCAGCAATACAAGGTTGTGGTTATGATCTTTGTCATTTTAGTCATTCTTCTGGCTTTTCTGGCTTTTGTCCTGAAGGTTCAGAATAAATGGGTACCGGTAGCCTTTCTGACTGGCGGTTTTTTCTCTGGCCTTTCCGGCTATTTTGGAATGAAGACAGCTACCTATGCTTCAGCCAGGACAGCCAATGCAGCCAGGAATTCCTTAGACAGCGCTTTAAAGATTGCCTTCAGAAGTGGGGCGGTGATGGGGCTGGTGGTTGTCGGGCTGGCTCTTCTGGATATTTCTTTGTGGTTTTTGATTTTAAAACATTTTTATCCGATATCAGATGGACATAACCTGATTTTGATTACCACCACTATGTTGACTTTTGGTATGGGTGCTTCCACCCAGGCGCTGTTTGCCCGTGTTGGTGGTGGAATTTATACCAAGGCAGCTGATGTCGGCGCTGACCTGGTGGGTAAAATAGAATCCAACATTCCCGAAGACGACCCCAGGAACCCGGCCGTCATTGCTGATAACGTTGGCGACAACGTCGGTGATGTGGCGGGCATGGGCGCTGACCTTTATGAATCCTATGCTGGTTCGATTCTGGCTACAGCAGCTCTTGGCGCTTCAGCTTTTCTTGGTCAGGAAGCCTTACAGCTTAATGCGGTTATCGCTCCAATGGTCATTGCCGCTATTGGCACAATCCTGTCTATTCTGGGAATTTTCTTTGTCAGAACAAAGGAAGGAGCTACCCAGAAAGGTTTAATTAATGCTCTCGGGCAGGGAATAAATGCCAGCGCCCTTTTTATTTTGATCCTCTCCTATTTTGCCATCCGTTTCCTGAAACTGCCTGTCGGCATATGGCTGGCTTTAGTTTCTGGGTTAATTGCGGGAATTATTATCGGTAAATCCACAGAATACTTTACTTCTCATTCTTTCAAACCAACCAGAAAAATCGCCCAAAGCGCCACTACTGGAGCGGCCACCGTGCTCATTTCCGGACTTGGACTCGGGATGATTTCCACTTCGATTCCGGTTATCTCAGTGGCGACTGGAACTGTCTTGGCTTATCTTTTTGCCTCTAATTTTAACCTGATGAATGTCGGTCACGGACTCTATGGAATTGGAATTGCTGCAGTGGGAATGCTTTCCACTCTGGGTATCACCCTGGCCACTGATGCTTACGGACCTATCGCTGATAATGCCGGTGGTAATGCTCAAATGAGCAATCTTGAGCCTGAGGTCAGACAACGGACAGACGCTCTCGATGCTCTGGGTAATACCACTGCGGCAACTGGAAAGGGTTTTGCCATTGGTTCAGCTGCCCTCACCGCCCTGGCTCTTTTAGCTTCTTATGTGGAGGAACTCAAGGTCGGTCTCCTGCGCATTGGCCAGAACACTCTCCAGATGGTTGACGGTACGGTGATTGAGACGGCTAAGGCTGGATTCCTGGATTTTATGAATTATTACCGGGTCACTTTGATGAATCCCATTGTTCTGGTCGGTATATTCATCGGAGCGATGATGGCTTTTGTTTTCTGTGGCCTGACCATACAGGCTGTCGGTAGGGCAGCCAGCAAAATGGTTGATGAAGTCAGACGCCAGTTCAAGGAAATTCCTGGCGTCTGGGAAGGAACGGCTGAACCGGACTACGCTCAGTGTGTGGCTATTTCCACCAAAGGGGCACAGAAAGCTATGATGGTGCCTTCTCTCTTAGCCATCATTGTGCCGGTAATGACTGGTCTGGTGCTGGGCGTTGGTGGAGTTATGGGCTTGCTCATCGGGGCAACCTCCACCGGCTTTGTCCTGGCTGTTTTTATGGCCAATACGGGTGCGGCCTGGGACAATGCCAAGAAATACATTGAAGAAGGTAATCTGGGAGGCAAGGGTTCACCCGCTCATAAAGCCGCAGTCGTTGGCGATACAGTTGGTGATCCATTCAAAGACACATCCGGTCCCAGTCTGAACATTCTGATTAAGCTGATGAGCATGGTTTCCATCGTTGTGGCCGGTTTGACCGTGGCTTATTCTTTGATTAAGTAAATTCCTTAATCGTAAAGTCTAAAGTTTGAATATTGGGAGAGGGTGACTATTTTCGGGGAGGAAAAGTATGTCTCTTGCTAATTTTCGTTTTCGCTTTTCGATATTTGCCTTATTATTAATCACTTCAAGCTCATTATTCTTTTCCAGTTGTTTTAAGGAGAAACCTTTAGCTGAGATAACTTCTGAGGAACTGCTGGCTCACATCAGAATTCTTTCTGACGATATATATGAAGGCCGGGGATTGGGAAGTCGGGGAATTGAGCTGGCAGCCAATTATCTGGAAGATTATTTTAAACAATTTGGACTTGACCCTTTTTTCGGTGATAGCTACCGCCAATCCTTTTCTCTCCTAGGCATTCAGCCCGACCTGAAAGCCACCATGGAAATCATAGCCGCGAAAAACGCCAAACAGAAAGTGGAAATAAAGCCAGTTCTGCTTGAAGATTTTGTGGTCAAATCCGAAAGGGAAGACTGTCCGCCGGAAGTTCAGGCCGAGCTGGTTTACTGCGGCTATCTTATCCAGGCGCCCGAGAGAAACTGGGATGATCTCAAGGGGGTTGACTTAAAAGGAAAAGTTCTGCTGGTAGAAATCAATGAGCCAGGTAATTATCCCGGGGGAATTTTTGATGGAGAAGATATGACCTATTACGGCCGCTGGATTTATAAATTGGAAAAAGCGACCGAGCTCGGGGCGGCCGGAGTGCTCATCATCCACAATGACAAAGGTGCCACTTACGGCTGGAGTGTTGTCCGCAATTCCTGGGCTAAGGAATCCTTTTTTCTGCCTGAAAAGCCCAGAACACTTTTTTTCCAGGGCTGGGTGACCCAGGTACTGGCTGGAAAAATTTTTGAAGCTGCCGGGTTTGACCGACAAAACCTTCTGGCCGAAGCTGAGACGCCGGGATTTGTGCCAAAACCACTGGGAGTGAAAATTAAAGTCAGTCAGAAACCAGTCTTCCGGCAGATTAAGGCTGAGAATGTGGCTGGCTGGCTTCGAAGCAAAAAGCCTGAAGCTAAAAACAGATACATAATTTTTTCGGCTCATTATGACCATCTGGGCCAAGACCCCAACCTCCAGGGTGACCAGATTTATAACGGAGCAGTGGATAACTGTTCGGCGACAGCCTGTTTGCTGGCCCTGGCTTCATACTACTCTCAGGTTAAGAATGAACTTCCGGTAAACTTAGTGTTGGCGGCAGTTACGGCGGAAGAGCAGGGGCTTCTGGGTTCGGATTATTTTGCTTCGCATCTGCCGGTGCCAGATTCTTCAGTGCTGGCCGATATTAATTTTGAGATGACCAACGTCTGGGGTAAAACTGAAGATGTTTATGCCATCGGAGCCAGGTATTCTGACCTGGATGAAGTCTGTCGTCAGGCGGCAGAGAATCTTGGCTATCAATATACTTCAGAACGCGGCGGAAATTATGGCTTCTTTTTCCGCTCTGACCAGCTGAGTTTTGCCCGGTATGGAATTCCAGCAGTCTGGTTGCATGAAGGTGTTATTTCCAGGGGACCGGACAAAAACCGGGTTTTAAGAAAATCCCAAGAATATCTGAAATACAAATACCACCAGGTTACTGACGAAATCGAAGATGATTGGGATATGAGTGGGGCACTCCAGCTAATTGCCTGGGCCAGAGAAATAGTCAGCCTTCTTGGCGAGCAGGAAAAGCTGCCGCAGTTTAAAGCCGAGAGTGCTTTCCAGAGGCCTGTTGGGACCCAATAATTTTTTAAGTGACAGTTGCAAATTAGCAGTTTTATGATAAAATCATAATCTGATTTGACAATGAATTTGAGAGAGACATCCTTCGGAGAATTCTTTAAACCCTCTCAGATAATCTTTGAGCTTAAAAGCAAAGACAAATTAGAGGCCATCGAAGAACTTCTCGATAGTCTGGTAAAACAGAAGCTGATTGCCAGCAAAAACCTGACCCTCACCCGCATTATCGATCGTGAGAATCTGGAATCAACGGCCCTCGGACATGGCATTGCTGTACCGCATGCCAGAGTGGATACCGAAGGCCAAATCGCCGTAGCAGTGGGGCGCTCGGCTGAAGGCCTCGACTTTGATGCTCCTGACCAGAAAAAGGTTCATCTGATTATCCTGGTCATCTGGAATCCGTCAATTCCCGGTCTGTTCAACCATCTGTTCGCCGGTTTAGCCCGCTTTCTGATCAGGCCTGAGTACCGAGAAAAGTTGTTCAACGCCAAAGATAAAAACGAACTATACAATGTTCTTTCTGAAATTCAGCTGTCTTTCCCGCGAGAAGATAAAATTATCAATCGGGCCAGCCTGTTGAAGAAGCTCCAGGATATTGAAATCAAGAAGCGGCGGGCGCCTAAGGAAATGCAGAAAGAGCTGCAAAAACAGAGCGATTTAATCAGGGAAGAACTGGATGCTTCGCTTCTGGCACGCTTTGATAAACTGATGGAACGTTATGGTTATGCAGTGACTGAAGTTATTGAGGGAGTTTGCCAGAGTTGCAATATCAACATCTCCACCCAGATGGCTTCTGCTATTGAAGACAGCAATGATATTTATGTCTGCGAAAACTGCGGGAAATACATGATTTCTCAAAGAAAAAAGGAAAAACTGGCTAAGGAAAAGCCTGAGAAAGAAAAGGTGGAAAAAGCGGCCGAAAAAGCTAAAAAAGCTAAGAAAGCAAAAGCCAGAAAGCCTAAGAAAAAATAGCTCTGATATTTTTATATTTTGCCGATCAAGTAATTTAATTCTATTGTCTTTTGGTCTTTGGGGGAATGATTCTTTCGGTGTTGGCCGTCAGTTCTATTTTCTCAGATTTATTATTTTATTTGGACAGCATCTAAGTTTGTGGGCCGGAGAAGGCGATAGACCGGAAGTTCTGAGAAGCCTCTCTGCCACTGACCGACCAGATAACGGTCGAAAAAGTTCCAGATCACCAGGCCGTCATCGCTTTCCGGCTCGAGAAGATAGGCGGCTAAATTGCCGAGCGGCTGAGCTGTTCTGACCAGTAAGGAACGCGCGGGAAATTTTCTTATCTCTTGGCGGTATTCTCCTTTAATCTGGTTGAGATGATGTCCCTGATAAGCCCTTTCAGCGGATTTGAATTCTTTGGGGGTAAAGACTTCAACTTCTAAGCTGACCTCCCGGGTTAGCGATTCCACCAGAAGACCATGAGCTAAGAGCTTGTTTACTAGGTCAGGGTCGGGCACAGGTATGAGATAGGCATAGGGGAAGTTCACCGATCTTTTAGGCACGTAATGGGCATAGTAAGGGACAGTTACCGGCTTTTTCCGGTCAGTTGGCTTAAGCTCGGGAAAACCGCCACCAGGTCTTTCAGTCACTTCCAGCTCATAGGCGTTGATGGTGATGGGTTTGGGCAGGGGCTGAAGATCGAATTCGACGGCCAAGGTTCTGGTCTGGGGATTTAGGCCCTGGAGAATCGTTCTTCGGTCGCTCTCTTCAATTATCTTCTGAATTTCATCAGCTTTGACCGAGGCATAATCAAGGATGGCTTTCAGGAAGTTGAAGCAGCTGAGCACCCGTGTTTGGTAATCAGCATGGACATAGTTTTCATCGAGGATGGAAATTCGGTTGCGCAGGCCGACATAGTTGGTAAAATAGCGGGGGAGTTGTTCAAACGTCTCCCAGCCTTTGTCCGGGTTTCGCCAGTCGCGGAACATACCGTAAGGAATAGCTAAGATGTTGTATTTTTCTTTAAGGGTCTTGACAATCACCGGGAGCATTATGTCGCGCTGGTAGTTTAAGAGCTCGACGTCGGCGTTGGGATTGAGGGGCCAGGAATAGGTGACGGTTTCTTCGTGGTAAGCCCCGTCAGTTGTGTGGCAATCAACGACTACTGCTGGATCCCAGCAATTGAGAATGTTCTGGACCACACCATTCATTTCCCGGGTTTCTAGCTTGATGGCATCGCGGTTGAGGTCAAGATTCTGGGCATTGTATCGGACACCAACACCTTTTTCTGGGCCGGGTTGCTGCCGCCTATTTTCCGGGTTGATTTTTTCGTTCCCGTCGGCATTAAGGTTCGGTACAATAAGGATGACCAGTTTGTTCAGATAAGGATGGTTGGGATTGAGTAAAATCTCGCGGGCCAGCATCAATGAAGCCTCCTTACCTTCAACTTCCCCGGCGTGAATATTAGCCTGAATGTAAACTACGGTTTTCTTCAGGTTTCGGGCGGCGAGAGCGGTGTGAACCGGGGGGTCGCTCATGATCAGCATGGGGATATTCCTGCCTTCAACTGAGGTGCCGATGTTTTCTACCACCAGATTGGGGCTGAGTCTCTGCAACTCGCTGATAAAAGAGAGGACGTCAGTGTAAAGTGAAGTGGCCGTATAATTGCTGCCTTCAGCCACGGTGAGTGGCCCTTTGGGCTGGGTCTGGGCCTGAGGGTAAATAAAAATCCCTGAGCCTAAGAAGATAATCAGGCTCAAAAACAAACCTACCCTTAAAACATTTTCTTTTCGCCAATTCATTTTCTTTATCCTTAAATAATTTTTTTATCGAGCTTAAATTTTACCTTTGTTTTTTGATTTAAGTTTAAAAGTTTATCCAGATAATCGCCTCTGGTCAAATAAAAGTTTCATTGGGAAGATGGACAACTTATTTATGGCATGAGCTACAATAAATTTTATATAACTAGTTAAGGCGATAGACAATAAATTAAAGGTGATCAATGGCAAAAAGCAGGGTTCAAGCAGCGGCCGGCTTTGGGCGATGTCAGCTTATCCTATTGGTGCTTACTACATCTAGGTATTTGATGGCCGGCTGCTGGCTGAGGATAATAACCTTGGGCCACGGTGCGATAAAAAGTCTCCGGCGAATGAGGAGACCAAATCCTCGTAGTCTTATCTTAAAGTTCAATTTTTGATAAAATTTTGTATATGATAAAAATAAGCCAGAGGTAAACATGGGACTTTTTCCAGTAGGGCCAGAAAAAGAGAAAGATTTGCTGGAGCGAATGGCTAAACTCGGGATAAAAGATTCTGAGCTGGAAGAAAAGTTTATTCGCTCTCAGGGCAAGGGTGGGCAAAAAGTCAATAAAACGGCCACCTGTGTTTATCTCAAGCACCTGCCCACAGGAATTGAAGTTAAATGTCAGAGAGAAAGGTCGCAGGCTATCAATCGTTTCTTAGCCAGGCGAATTCTGGTGGAAAAGCTGGAAGAAATAATTCTAGGCAAAGAAAGTGAAAAACAGCAGAGAATCGAAAAAATCCGCAGGCAGAAAAGGAAACGCTCTAAAAGAGCCAAAGAAAAAATGCTCGAAGAGAAAAGAATTCAATCCAAAAAGAAAAAAGCCCGCAGCTTTAAATCCGATTATCTGGATATTGAGTAGATTTTGTTTATAGATTAATAAGGCAATCGATTAAAGGGCTTATTCAGAAGCCAGGTCGAGTAAAGCCTGAAGCAGCAGATTAGCCGCTTTTTCCAGGTCTTTAAAATTAATGGCTTCTTCTGGCGTATGGCTCAGACCGTCTATCGATGGGATAAAAATCATTCCAACCGGACAGATAGAAGATAATATTTGAGCGTCGTGTCCAGCACCGCTCGGAAGAACATAATAATTGAAGCCCAGCTTCTGGCACAGATTCTTCAGCCTTTCCAGCATCGATTCCGGGATGTCCACAGGTTCGGTGCTATCAACCAGCTGTCGGTAAAAAGAGAGACCACGGGTTGAGGCTACTTCGCTGGCCAGCGACAGCACTTCAGCTTCCATCGCTTTAAGCGACTGACTATCCTGACTTCTCAGGTCTAAGGTAAAATCAGCTTCACCTGGAATGATGGAGAAAGAGCCAGGCTTAAGCACCACCCGACCGATGGTTATGGTGTTACCGTAATATTTTCTGGCCACCAGCTGGGTGGCTTTGACGGCAAAGTCTGCTAAAGTCAGAAAAGCATCCTGCCTCAACTCCAGTGGTGTTGTCCCAGCCTGCCCGGCCCGACCGATAAAAGTCCCATGGTAATAGCGTTTTCCGGCTATTGCTGAAACCAGGCCAATCGGCACTTCTTCACTTTCCAACAGCGGTCCCTGCTCAATATGAAGTTCCAGATAAGCCACAACTTCTGGCCGTTCCTCAGATGCTTGAAGCACGCTGTCCACAGAGAGCCCCGCTTTTTGCAGAATTTCTTCTAATGGATGGCCGAACTGGGTGCGGGCCTTTTTCAACCTTTCTGCCTGAAGCTGACCGGTAAAGGCCCGACTTCCAAGAAAATCTCCGACCAGATTGCCTTCCTCATCGGTAAAAGAAGTAACTTCGAGCGTCTTATTCAGGCTGAGATTCTCTTCTTTAATTCTTCTCAGGCACTCCAGAGCGGCCAGCACGCCGATAGAACCATCATAATGGCCGCCATTAATTACTGTGTCAAGATGAGACCCGGCCATCACCACCTGTTGGCTTCGTCCTGGCAAGCGGCCGAAAATATTGCCAGCCCCATCCAGCCTGGAGATCAGGCCGGCTTCTTCAATCCGCTCCTTCAGCCATTTTCGTGCTTCCATGTCAGGTAGACTGAATGATGGTCTGGAAACGCCACCGCGCTGATCCTGGCCAATTTTTCCCAGCTCTTCCAGGTCTTTGACCAATCGTTCAAAATTTACTTTAAACTCGCTCATCTTTTTCCCAGCAGGGCCAGCATTTCTTTGACCGCCTGCTGCAGTCCGACAATCGCCGCCCGGGCCACAATGGCAAACCCGATGCTCAATTCCGAGATTTGCGGAATTTCCACAATCGATTGGACGTTATGATAATCAAGCCCGTGGCCGGCATGGACTTCAAGCTCCAGCTCGTCAGCCAGAGCCGCTGTTTTTTTAACTTCTTCCAGATATTTTTCCCTTTCTCTGGCTTTTTCAGCTTCAGCGTATTTTCCGGTGTTAATTTCAATCAGGTCAATTCCCACGGCTTGGCACTCTTTTATTTGTTGTTCATCCGGGTCAACGAAGATGCTCACCCTGATTCCAGCCTTCTGAAGCTGGGGTATGTAGTGAGCCAGATGCTTTTTAGTACCGACGACATTCAGCCCCCCCTGAGTGGTGACTTCGTTCGGACTTTCGGGCACGAGCGAAACCACTTCGGGTCTGACCTTCTGGGCTATGGCCAGCATCTCAGCCGTGGCTGCCATTTCCAGATTGAGCCTGGTCTGGATGACTTCACGCAAGAGCTTCAGGTCTCTTTCCTGAATGTGCCTCCGGTCGCCGCGGAGATGACAGACAATGCCCTCAGCCCCGGCCTGTTCAGCCAGCAAAGCGGCCAGTACCGGTTCAGGCTCCTTAGCCTTTCTGGCCTGTCTCAAAGTGGCGATATGGTCAATATTAACCGCCAATCTCATTGCTTCCTCCAGTGATTAAATTTTCAGTCAAAGTATTTTTTGATAGTCTCAGCCAGTTTTTTCGCCAGATCTTTAATCAGCAGTTTATCCTTGCCTTCAATCATTATTCTGGCCAGAGGCTCGGTTCCAGAATAGCGAACTTCAAGCCGGCCTTCGGATTTCAGCCTGTCTTTAATTTCGGTAGCAACTTTATTATATCCCGGGATTTCTTCAAATGGGACTTTCTCTTTTACCCGGACATTTAGAAGAATCTGAGGGAACTTCTTAAAGTCTTTAACCAACTGCGACAGACCTTCTCCTCGCTCCAAAATAACTTCCAGCATTTTTAGGGAAGTCAGAAGACCATCACCAGCAACCGAGTGGTCGAGAAAAATCGTGTGGCCTGATTGTTCACCGCCCAGGTTAAGGCACTGTTTCAACATCTCATCCAGGACATATTTATCGCCAACTTTTGTCCGGATGAGTTCGATTCCATTCTCAGCCAGAATTTTTTCCAGTCCCATATTGCTCATTATGGTAGCCACCACAATATTTTTTTTCAAAGAATTCTTTTCTTTAAGATGAAGGGCCTGGACATAAAGTGTATGGTCACCATTAAGAATATTACCATGTTCATCCACCCAGATTACCCGGTCAGCATCGCCGTCGTAGGCCATACCCAGATTGGCTTTTTCTTCAGGCACTTTTTTCGCCAGAGCTTCAGGATGAAGCGAACCACATTTGGAATTAATGTTTTTCCCGTCAGGCTGGATATTTAGAGGAATGACTTCGAACCCCAGGCTTCGGAAAAGCTCTGGAGCGATTTCCGAGCTGGCACCGTTAGCGCAGTCTACGACCAGCTTTAAGTTCTTCCTGGCTTTCAAAGGAAAGAAGTGTCTCAGAAATTCCAGATAATCTTCCTTTAAGTCCTCATCTGTTTTTACCGCCAATTTCTGAATATCTCCAGCCGAATGAGCTCTTTTCAGTATGACTTTTTCCAGTTCTTCTTCCCAGTTCTCCTGAATCTTGGTGCCTTGTGATGAAAAGATCTTAATACCATTATCATTATAGGGATTGTGAGAAGCAGAGATAACTATACCAGCACTGAAACTATAAGTTCGGGTTAGGTAAGAGACTCCGGGAGTGGTAATGATCCCGGCGGAAACAGCTTCACCACCTGCTCCGACAAAGCCGGCATAAAAGCATTCTTCCAACCAGCGCCCGGATTCCCTGGTATCCCGACCGATGACCACTCTGGGCGGAAGCTCTTTTTCTTGAAGTAATTCAGCCAGGGCCTGACCCAGGATGAAGACAGGTTTTTCCTCAAGAGGAAATTCACCGGCTCTGGCTCTTAAACCATCAGTTCCAAATAGCTTCGGCATGGCTCCCTTCAATCTCCCATATGATAATAATTCAAAGATGGTTTATTTTTATGAAAGAAATCAAAACGACAAAAATTCATAATCAAGGCTCTTCTTTTGAGGTTTTCTGCTTCCTGCGGTCGAGCTTCCATTTTCTTTCTTTTCTATGACAATGTTGACCCGGGCTCTGGGATAAAGGGCCAGAAGTCTTAGCTCAGGTCGCGGGAGAATCAGGTCAACTTCAAAACTGGTGCTTTCAGTCAGAAGCGAAGCATCTATCGGGCTGGTGATGACTTTATCTCTTGGGTGGATTTTACTTTGCGGACCGCTGACCATAACCTTAGATGGTGTAACCTCCACTTTTATAATTCTGTAACCTTCTGGAGGGCGACTGATTATAGTCGGGACAACCTCCATTTCTATCTTTCGGGTCTTTTCCAGTTTTACGTGAACATAAACAGGAGAGAAACTGATTATTTCCACATTGGGGGGAGTCTTAATCAAGGTCGCATCGAGGGGGTATTCCTGCTGATAGATAGTGGCTTTGCTCATATCCAGTTGAGCTAAAAAGGTCTCAGGAGTTAACTCACTAAGAACTCTCTTTCTGGCTCTGACTTTTAAATTGATGGTACTTTCAGGCTTTTCCACCACTTCAACATCCTGCGGAAGGTTGGTCAGCTCCAGGTTGATATTAAGATTCTTTTCGGCAAAAGTTTTTTCTTCAGGAATAAGAACTATCCATAAGACCAGCGACAGAAATAAAGCCAGGAGTTTTAACTGCCAGTTTCTTATAATTAAATCTTTTATCATCTGAATCATTTTATTCTGAGATATTCTGTTAATCTTTTACGGAGCATTTCTTTCTTTGGCATTTTTTCTATCTGACCCTTAACCGCCAGAGAGACTTCGCCTGTTTCCTCAGAAACCACGATCACCGCGGCGTCGGTTTCCTGAGCCAGACCCAGAGCGGCTAAATGTCTTGTCCGGGTGATGAAATTTTCTCCAAGAGTATGAGTTGGTGGTAGTGGTAACAGGCAGCCAGCAGCAATTATCTTATTGCCCCGGACAATCACGGCGCCGTCGTGAAGGGGAGATTTGGGGAAAAACAGGCTGACCAGAAGGTCCTTAGAGAGGATAGCTTCAACAGCAGTTCCGCGTTCTGCATATGGAGAAAGGTCAATTTTTCTTTCTATAGCGATGAGAGCCCCGATTTTTTTCTGAGACAGATAATCCACCGCCAGGAAAATATCTTCCAGCTTTTCTTTGAGAGAATACATCTTCAGCGGGCGGCGGAAGGTTCTTGAGCCAATTCCAGTGAAAAATCTCCGTAACTCTGACTGAAAAAGGACGATAATGGCGATAATTAAATAATTGATAAAGGATTTGATAATCCGGTTGGAGACATAAAGACGAGCCCACTCAGTCAGGAGAAAGAAAAAGATAACCAGGATGATACCACTAGTCAGCTGGTAAGCCTTGGTATCTTTTATCAGCAGGAAAATGGAATAAAGAATAAAAGCTACCAGCAGGATATCCAGAACATCAGTAAACTGCATATGCCTCAGGACGATCAGAATGTTTTCCAGCATTCTATTCTGCCACCCTTCTTTCGTTTATAATAGAGGCGGCCACCTGTAGAGCCCTTTTAACGGCCAGGACATCGTGCACTCTGATGAGGCTAGCTCCCCTGATTACACTAATCAGGACCGAAGCGATAGTCCCTTCTAGTCTCTGGTCAACCGGAGTGCCCAGAATTCCACCGATGAAAGATTTGCGGGACGTTCCTATGAGAATGGGCTTTCCTAAATCAGCAAAGTAATCGAGATTGTTTATTAATTTAAGATTATGCTCGAGGTTTTTCCCGAAGCCTATTCCAGGATCGATGATGATTCGATCTTCGGGTATGCCTGCTTCCAGGGCCTGTCTGATTCTGGTCACAAAAAAGTATTTTATATCAAAAAAAACATCATCATATTGTGGGGCTATTTGCATGGTTTCCGGTGTTCCCAGCATATGCATCAGAGCCACCGGAACCTGATAGCGAGAAACGACCCCAGCCATTTCCGGGTCATGGCTCAGAGCGCTGATATCGTTTACCATATCCGCTCCTTCTTCCAGAGCCGCTCGGGCCACTTGGCTTTTTCTGGTGTCGATAGAAATTAAGGCTCTGGTTTTGGGCCTGAGGTTTTTGATGACTGGAATGATCCTTTTGAGTTCTTCTTCTGCCGGGACTTCTCTGGCTCCAGGACGAGAGCTTTCTCCGCCTATGTCCACTATCCGGGCTCCCTGTTCAACCATAGTCAGAGCCTGATCAACTGCTTTTTCCGCCGCGAAAAATTTCCCACCGTCAAAAAAAGAATCGGGAGTGACGTTCAGGATACCCATTATCCAGGGCTGCGGTCCGAGGGTGATTTTTTCTCCCCGAAGATCTAATTTAAATGATGGAAACTGAATAAGGGGTTTTTCTTTCTTGATATTTCTCCAGGTCATTTATCCTGCTCTAAACCAAAACTTAAGATTGCGGCGATTTATTTATAACCAGTTCGTCAGGAATTAACTTTGTTCCAACTTCTTTTTTGTCCTTGGGCTGACCGCTGATCAATTCGTTGATTTCATCAGAAGAAAGAATTTCTTTTTCCAGTAAAGCCTCAGCAATTTTGATCAGTTTATCGCGGTTGCTTTCGATTAGACTTTTTGCCCAGTCGTAACAACGGTTGATTATTTTTTTGACTTCGGCATCGATCGTCTCGGCAGTTCGCTCGCTGAAGTTTTTGTGAGTAGTTAGTTCGCGGCCGAGAAAGATTAAATCATCACGTTCACCGTAGGATAGTGGCCCGAGGTCTGACATTCCCCACTGGCAGACCATTTTGCGGGCAATTTCGGTAGCTTTTTCCAGGTCATTAGCTGCTCCGGTGGTTATTTTGCCCAAGACCATCTCTTCAGTTACTCTTCCGGCTAACAGAACTGCTAATTGAGCTTCCAGATAATCTTTGGTGTAGGTGTAACGGTCGGAAAGCGGAAGCTGCTGGGTCAATCCGAGGGCCAGTCCACGGGGGATAATGGTGACTTTATGAATCGGGTCGGCTTCAGGAATCAGGGCAGCTATCAGAGCATGGCCGGCTTCGTGAAAGGCAGTGTTGCGCTTATCTTCATCGCTGATGATCATGCTGCGCCGCTCCACTCCCATCAAAACTTTGTCCTTGGCTTCTTCCAGGTCTTTCATAGTGACATTATTCTGGCCCTTCCGGGCGGCTAACAGAGCAGCTTCGTTAATCAGGTTAGCCAGATCAGCTCCGGAGAATCCCGGGGTAGACCGGGCGATGACTTTAAGCTCGACATCGTCAGATAAGGGAACTTTATGGGCATGGACTCTGAGAATTTCTTCGCGGCCTCTAACATCAGGCATTGGCACCACAATCCGCCGGTCAAAGCGACCGGGTCTGAGAAGAGCCATGTCCAGGATATCGGGCCTGTTGGTAGCAGCAATAATGATTATTCCTTCGTTGGAATCAAACCCGTCCATTTCCACCAGGAGCTGATTCAGGGTCTGTTCACGTTCGTCATGTCCGCCCCCGAGACCGGCTCCGCGCTGGCGACCGACAGCGTCGATTTCATCTATGAAAATAAGGCAAGGAGCATGTTTTTTAGCCTGCTCAAAGAGGTCTCTGACTCTGGAAGCGCCAACGCCGACAAACATCTCGACAAAATCAGAACCGCTGATGGAAAAGAAGGGCACATTGGCTTCACCGGCTACGGCCCGGGCCAGCAAGGTTTTACCTGTTCCTGGGGCTCCTACCAGAAGCACGCCCTTGGGTATCCGGCCACCGAGCCTCTGGAATTTATGTGGGTCTTTTAGAAATTCGATTATTTCCTGAAGCTCGACCTTGGCTTCATCCACTCCAGCTACATCCCTGAAATTAACTTTTTTTTGCAGGGATGAGAAGAGCTTGGCTCGACTCTTGCCAAAGGAAAGCGCCGTGTTGCCACCTGACTGCATCTGACGCATAAACATGAACCAGAAGAAAATCAGCAGGAGAATGGGAAACCAGTTCAGCAGAATAGCCAGCCAGTTAGTCCTGGAAGTGTCTTTGACCACGATGTTGACTTCATTTTCTCTTAGAACCTTGATCAGGTCAGCATATTGGGTGGGAAGTACTGTTTTAAAGGCTGTTCCGTCCTTAAGTTTTCCTCTGGCCTGGTTTTCCTGCAGGGTTACTTGTTGGACATTCTTTTGTTCCACCTCGTTCATAAATTCAGAAAAGGCAAATTCTTTGCTGGAAGGACCGGTGGGGAATAAGCTCCAGAGAACAATCAGGATAACCAGGGAAGCAATCCAAAAGATTAAATTTTTAGCTGATCTATTTTTTTTAGCCATTACTTTTCTCTTATTTTCACAATTTATTTTAACATTTTTCCTGAATATTGTTAATAAGAAAATTCTTTTCAATAGGTTAAAGCCTTAAATTAATCCTCATTTCTGACTGGTTAGAAGACTTTTGTCAGAAAAATCAGGAACCATTAATTGACAGGAACTACAGCGGGAATTATAGATTGAATTTAAGACCCAGATAATAACGTTTTTCTAAATTGCTGTCTTCAACTTCGTGGATCTTGCCCCATCTTTTGACCCACTCCACAGCTCCGACAAAAGAAAAATCAGTCCGGGGGATATGATACTGAAGTTTTAATCCAGAATGCCATCTTGAGTCTCTGATAACTGAATCATCTAATATCTGATCCTGAAAGCGGTCTCTGCCCTGTAAGGATCGATAATACTGATAGTTGATAAAACCATCCAGGCGAAGATTCTGATAGCCTATCTCTGCCGAAGATTCTAAGGCAGGCCCCAGAGCGTAATAATATCCATAATAAGTTAGAGTGGTCTTCATTCCCTGGACTGGATAATCAAGAGAATATTTATTCAAGGCCCAGGCATTAATCATTCCAAAGCTCAGATAACCTTCGGTTCGCAGGCGGAAAAACCAGGGCCTGGAAAAATAAGCTACGTCAAAAACCGGGCCTATAATATGGACCGCCCCCAATTTATCGCGGAATTCCCTGGGATTTTCAAAATGAAAATCTTCAGGATAATCAATGGAAACTTTTTCGGCATCATAATCGACCACTGGTCTCTTCACATAGACATAGAAAGCTGAGCCGAGACCGTAGTAAAAGCTGTAGCCTTTGTTATCTTCAGAGATGTTCTGGATAAAGCGGCCCAAGGGAACAATTTTAGCCGTGACCGCCAGCTCTTCTCTCGTATTACCGTGATACATGAAATCGACATCAAGCTGGCTGTAGATAGGATTGGTAAATCTCTCGTCGATTTTCCCCGGGATGCCATATCCGGAGGCAGTAATTATTCTCGAGCCGAGACTGACAGCCAGATTGCCTGCATTGCCATTACTGGTTGAGGTCGGGGAGTTGCGGTAGCCAAGGAAAAGGTAAACATCCTGGACCTGAGGATTGTGGCTATGAAAATAGGGTGGAAGCATTTGCTTACGGTCGAACCAGCCATTTATCTTCATAAACGGATTTAGCCAGGAGAAGAGATGGCTAACTGGATTTGATGAGTTGAAAAAATATCTTCCCAGCTGGAACCAAGATTCTCCCAGGACAACACCACCCAGGCCGGTCATTATATTATCATTTATTGATATTACTTCCCGCCATTCAACAAAGTATTCCCAGTAAAGAGAACCACCGACAGAGAAAATCGTCGATTGCAGCCAGGAAAGATTATTACTTCTGGCGAACTCATAGTAAATCATCCCGGCCAGAGAGTGACGCCAGTTCAAACCAAAATCATTGGAGTCGAAACGGTTGGCTTCAAAGGTAAAGAACCTTCTTTTCTGGTCTTCCCATCTAAGCTTATATTGCCAGTCTTCGATAAAGTGGCTGTATTTTATCCAGTAATTAACCTGGGAATAAACGATCAAACTTCCAAATTCCAGGCCAGCTCTGAGCTTCTTTTTCCTGGGAGCAGACAATTTAGCAAATTGATTCAGGTCGGTAAAGACTGTCCTGACGGACTCCGGATCATCTTTGAAGGAGAAAATAATACTGGAGTTTTTTTCCGTTGAATAACTGCTGAAGGTTGAAGCCTTAGAGGCTAACGAGAAATTCATCAGAAAGTTCTTAATCAGGTTATGATCATTATTTTTATGTCCTGCCAGTAAAGCAGAGGAGCCCACTGTTAAAATAAACAGCACCAGGGAAATCTTTTTTATAGGTTTTGCTTTCATTCGGGTTATTTTGTTTATTATCTGTAAATTAGCTAATTTTATCTCCAACTGAAATCTAATGATACTCTTGATTAAGAGAGGTGTCAATCAGAAGAGCTATCTGGTGAGCTCCAAGAATCAGTCATAAAGTAGAAGATTCTGTGATTGCTTTGAGCAGCAGCTCAACTTTTGATTTTAATGCGTTCTTTTTAGTCATGAATTTACTCCTGTAATTTACTTGCCAGCTGATTTTGAATTTTTCCCCGGGGAAAAGTAAGTTAAAATTTGAAGAGGCGATTTCAAAGCCTCTATATACAAACTTTGTATCAGCCAGAATTTTGTTTTCTTTTCCCTCGTTTTGTTTATAATTTTGTTTACAACGAAAATGAAGGGAGAACTGCCACCATGAGTCTTAGCCTCTCGGCTGTGGCTTCCAGGATGGATAGACTTTACGAATTTGACCGCGAACCGGTTTCTGCTGACAAGCTCAAACCGGGAATTCTTTTCGCCAGTGTCTTTGCCGGGGAACATGTGGCGGCCACGGAATTTGTCATCGGGGCCTTTTTTGTTTTGCACGGCCTAAAAGCTACTGACCTGATTTTCGGCCTTCTTCTGGGAAATCTGCTGGCGGTACTGAGCTGGACGTTTATCTGCGCCCCGATTGCCGTCAGCACTCGGTTAACTCTTTACTGGTATCTGAGAAAGATCGCCGGTCCGGGGGTCACTCTAATTTACAATTTAGCCAACGCTTTTCTTTACTGCATTCTGGCTGGAGCCATGATTTCAGTTTCAGCTACCGCTGTTGGTCTGGCTTTCGGAATGAAAGTTCCGGGGTTGAATGATATTTTACCCAACAACGCCCTCTGGGTTTTAATCTGTTTAACTCTTGGGCTGCTTTTTACTTTTCTGGCTATCCTTGGCTTTGAAAAGCTGAGCCAGTTTGCTGAGGTGGCTTCACCCTGGATATTTCTGGTGTTTGTGGCTGGTGCTCTGGTTACGCTGCCCAAACTCGGGGTTAAAGCTGATTTCAGCAACTTAGGGGAAGTAGCCACCACTAAAATCTGGAATGGAGTGGCTGCAGCCGGTCAGGAAAAATTTGGTTTCTGGCAGGTGCTGTTCTTTGCCTGGTTCTGTAACTTAGCTATGCATGTGGGCTTATCAGATATGGCCATTTTCCGCTATGCCAGAAAATGGACCTACGGGCTATATTCGGCTTTCGGCATGTATTCCGGCCACTTTTTGGCCTGGATTTGTTCCGGGGTGATGGTGGCGGCCATCGGTCGGGAAATGCATCCGGGCAAAATGGCTTTTGAAGCCTTAGGGCTGACCGGTGCTGTGGCCGTTATGCTGGCTGGCTGGACTACAGCCAACCCGACCTTATACCGGGCTGGACTGGCTCTTCAGACCATAACCGGCTGGCCGCGCTGGAAGATTACTCTGATAGCCGGCGTAGTTACCTCCATTCTCTCCTGCTTGCCACTGTTTTTTATGAAGCTTCTGGATTATGTAGCCATTTACGGATTGGTGCTGATGCCCATTGGAGCGGTGGTTTTTACCGAACACTGGATTTTCCCGAAGCTCAGAATTCCGCGCTATCAGGCTGAAGAGAAGAAAAAGATTTTTAACTGGAAGGTCCTGGTGGTCTGGGTGGTCAGCTTAGCCTTTGCTTTTGCTCTGCCGATTCATCTTTACTTCCGCTGGCTGCCGGGCTACCTTTTTGCCCTCGGTCTTTATATCCTGCTGAATCTCAAGCTGAGAAACAAAGAATGAAAGGGGACAGAAAATGAAGAAAACCTTTTTTAAGATACTTTCCGTTCTGACGTTGATAATCTGTCTCGTTCTGGCCTGGCTGAATTTCACCGGCAAAATGCCCGCGCCATCTTTCAAGATGTGGTTTCTTGTCGTTTCAGTGGCTTATTTTTGCCTGGCCACTTTCTCAGTTTCTAAAAAGCTTTTACCCTGATATAAACGAACCTCTTCCCACCTGAAGAACTTTTAAGACAATTAGTTCTTTGGTATTGGGGATAACTTATCCTAGATTAAGACCAGCTAAGATTATTCTTTCTTTTCTTCCTTTTTCTTGTTATCGGCTCTGCTTGTCAACAGGTAGAGGTTAATGGAGAGTAACCAGAAGGCGATGGCTCCGCGCCAGTATCCTTCAGGCGAAAGAAAAAAGTTAGCTTTCAAAATTACAAGAATACCCCCAATTCCCAAGCAAAGAATCCCTAGCCAAAACAGAATCCAGGTTAAGATTTTCATTTTCCCTCCTACCGCACCACAATCTCATCCACGAAGACCCAGGATTGGCCGCCAGCAGAAGGATGCCGGTCGTTGAATTTTATTCTTATCTTATTTAGATTAGATTCGCACGCAGGTTTTTTTCTCAATCTCCAGTCAGTTCAAACAGGTATTTTCCCGAGCCGGCTTTAATCACGACATTTCCGGATTTGAGCTCAATGTTTTCAATTCCGGGCAGCCTGGCTTTGAGCTGGTTATCAGCCCACACTATGGTGCCGCCTTCATAAAGTTTCAGGTTTCTCAGCTTGAAGACGGAGATGTAAATTTCAGCTTCGCTGCCCATGGGGATGACAGCTTCGAGCTTCACCCGGCGGTCGGCTTTTTCCCAGAACGAGCTCACTTCGCCGTTGATGGTGTAAATTGAGCCAGAAGCATGGGTCAGGTCTCTGACCATCTGTGGCCTGATGATTAGCTTTTTATAGGCCTGGGTGTCCGGAGCCATATTAATTCCGGCTAAAGCCCGGTAGAACCAGGTGCCGACGCTGCCAAACATCGGGTGGTTATGAGAGTTCATCGAAGGTCCTTCTCGTTTCTGCCAGAGTTCCCAGAGAGTGGTGGCGCCTTTTTTAATCATATAGCCATAGCTCGGAAAATCGGTTTTGGTCAGGAGATCATAGGCAAGATCAGAATTTCCGGCAGCGGTCAGGACATCGAGGATATATTTGGTGCCGATGATGCCAGTGGTCAGGTGGGAGTCGTGTTTGTAAACGAGGTCATTGAACAGGTTTCCCCAGACTCCGCCTCGAGCATTATCAGGAGCCAGGCCGATAAAAAGCGGGAGAGTATTGGCGGTCTGGCTGCCGCCGGCATAATTTTTAGTGTTTGGGTCTAAGAATTCGCGGTTAAAAGCCTCTTTGATTTCAGCGGCCAATTTTAAATAAGCATCAGCTTCCTGATGCTTTCCCAGGACTCGAGCTACGTCAGCCAGGATTTTGACATCGTAATAATAATAGAATGACGAGACCAGACTGTTAGGACATTTGTCGATGGCCACCCAGTCGCCGTAATAACTGTATTTAACCAGGCCGTTTTCAACCTTGCTTCGCAGAAATTCCACGTATTTTTTGAGTCCGTCGTAATGCTCTTCCAGGATTCTTTTATCGCCGTAGTATTGATACATATACCAGGCAATGAGCGGATAGGCGGTGCCCCAGGCCGGGTCAGCCGGACGGCTGCCCCAGATATGCGGGACAGTATCGGTGATGGACCCGTCTTCCCCCTGAACATCCCTGATGTTGCGCAGGAAATTGGTATAAAAGGCGGCCATGTCATAATTCATCATGGCTTCTTCGGCTGTGACCTGAGCATCTCCCATCCAACCCATTCTCTCATCGCGCTGGTCGCAGTCGGTGGGGATACTGTGCAGGTTGGTTTTCTGGCCCCAGAGGATGATTCGCTGAATGTCGTTTATGATTTGTTTGGAGCAGGAGAAGTTCCCGACTGGCGAAACCGCTGTGTGAACCACCCGGCCACGCACCGAGTCAATTTTGGGAGTTCCCGGAAAGCCGGTGACCTCGATATAGCGGAAGCCGTGATAGGTGAAACGTGGTTCCCAGATTTCTTCGCCTTCACCCTTGAGGAGGTAATGATCTTCAGCCCGGGCGGAGCGCAGATTTTCCTGATTGATCATTCGGTTGTCATAAAGGAGCTCGGCAAATCGCAGGCGAACGTCCGTACCCCTGGGTCCGCGAACTCTGAGCTGGGCCCAGCCGCTGATGTTCTGGCCGAGGTCAAACACATGGACGCCCGGCGCTGGATTGGTCATAACTAAGGGCACGATGGTATCAACGACTTTTATCGCCGGCATCAACTGGGCCGAAAGCACCCCGCCGGGGGCTTTCACCTTTTGAGCCGGCTTCCAGGAGCTGTCGTCAAAATCCGGCCTGTCCCAGCTTGGCTGTTCGAGCCGGGCATCATAGGTTTCACCGTTATAGATGCTGTCTTCGACGATGGGACCAGCAGCCGTTTTCCAGGAAGTATCGGAATGAACTTCTATCTGGCTGCCGTCTTCACATTCCACATAAAGCTGGAACATCAGGGCTTTTAATTTGTACCAGCCATTTCCAAGAATCACGCCAACGGCGTTTTTGCCTTTATGCAGGGCCCAGGTGACATCATAAGTGGCATAGAGAGCGCGTTTGGAGAAGGTCGTCCAGCCGGGGTCAAGCACCCGGTCGCCGATTTTGTGGCCGTTTATTCGGAGCTCGTAATAGCCGAGGCCGGAAATGAAGGCTCGAGTGCGGCGGGGAGAAGCAAGCAGGTTAAATTCACGGCGCAGAAGATTCTCACCGCCAATCCATTCACCTTTCCAGTCAGTGGCTACCAAAAGTCCGGTATCAAAGCGGGCGACTTCGCTCCAGGGACTGACTTTTCCCTGGGCGTCCCAGATGCGAACTTTCCAGTAGTAAGGGCGATTGCTTTCTAAGGGTTTGCCGCCATAGACAATTTGAATGGAAGAATCCGTGTTGATTTTGCCTGAGTCCCAGAGGTCTGGTTTGCTGGCTTCAGGAGAAGAAGAAACTATTAGCTGGAAAGAAGTCTGTTTCTGGCCACGTTCTGGATGGTCATTTTTCCAGAAAAAGCGCGGCTTCTGGATATCAACTCCAAGGGGATTGGCAAGGTATTCCACCCGCAGGTCATAAGGCGCGGCCAGCCCTTGATTTTCTGGCTCTGCCGCTCTGGCTGATATTGGCGGATTCAAAGAAAATGTAATGAATATAAATAAAACCAGTAAAACCGGCCATCCGAAGTTATTCCAAATTTTTCTGTCCATAACTCTCTCCTTTCTGAATTTAATATAATTCTATTCAAATTTGCTCTCTAATAGAATCAATTTTTAGTAATTTCTCTGGAAAAAGCGAGATTGATAAAATAAAATTTATTTAGCCAGGCGCACCTTTTCCAATGAGCATATGCCTGAAAATATTGATGACCTGACTGACCTGGCTTTCAGGCAGCGATTATCGAGTATATAAACTTTTTTTATTTTAATTTTCCGCCGAATTTGAAGGAAAAGCGCTTAAGATTTAAGACTGGAAATGTCAGGGCTTTAAGACAGACAATTTATTGCCCCTCTTCTTTCTCTCCTCAATTTGGGACATCAAACTTTATAGATTTGCTGTCCTGGAAAATATAATGACCTGAATATTTTTACCTGAAGAGAGCCGAAATTCAGCCAATTTTCGAATAGATGCTCTGGTGAGCCAATGAATTAATCTCAGCTGACCTTAATGGAAGCAAATCTGGTTCGGCTTCTTGACGGAATGGCAGGTTTTTTGTATTATGTTAGCGCTCGTGGGGCTGTAGCTCAGTTGGGAGAGTACGTGACTGGCAGTCACGGGGTCGCCGGTTCGAGCCCGGTCAGCTCCACCAT